>Ga0209164_1000287_pt1 | contig 139625 bp, 120 predicted proteins | sample MTBNYHSulfiMetaG_FD_187458 | JGI IMG/M metagenome (GOLD analysis project Ga0209164, IMG submission 187458) | Enrichment culture microbial communities from rom New York Harbor, USA that are MTBE-degrading - MTBE-NYH (New York Harbor Sulfidogenic)... | ecosystem: Environmental > Aquatic > Marine... | reverse complement strand
TCCGTGAGTACATAAAGCACCAGGAAGAATCAGACAAAAGCCAGTTAAGTTTCCCGGATTTTGACTAAACAATGGCCCCTTCCAGGGGCCCTCACAAAGCTACCGGCTCTGCCGGTAGATATTTACTTTAGCGTAATCCGCTATCTTCTCACTTTGAGGGTAATCCATCTCAAGCAATTCGGTGTAGCCGGTGATGGAGGTCAAAGCATTGTTGAATTCATGGGCAACACCGCCAGCTAAAGTGGCAATGGCCTTCGTTTTTTGGGCTTCCTGCAGTTGGGCTTCAAGTTTTCGCTTTTCCGTAATATCTCTTGCAACAGAAATTACTCCGATAATCTCGCCCTGCTTAATCAAGGGATTTCCACTAACTTCGCCTATCTTCCTGTTACCGTTCTTGGCAATGAACTCATACACCGAGGAAGTTATGGCTTCCCCGGCTAACACACTCTTTACGTCAGAGATGCTGTTGAGCCTGTGCCGGTTGAATTAAAACGAAAATATTTGATGCGCGGAAACGGGTCGCAACAGGGCTATTGTCGTGTTGTGCCGGAACTCAGGAACGCCTTACGGTTTCGACGCATCAACCTCAACGGTGGGAGGCATTTCGGGATCAAGACCCCGATGGATGTCATCTTCTGTCGGAATGTAATCATCTATTTTGACCGTGACACACAGAAAAAACTCTTTGAAAAATTTTACGAACAGCTCGTTCCGGGCGGCTACCTATTTATCGGCCATTCAGAGACCCTGCACGGGATCAACGACCGGTTCAACGCCGTTGCTGTGGCGACCTACAGGAAACCGGGGGGATGAAACTGGAAATTCGAAACTGGAAACTTGAAACTGGATGCTTGAAACTCGGCGCTGGGTAGCGGTGGCCAAACGTTTGTAGTGTGCCCGTGAGGGCATTGGGGACTGGTTAGTGGGTATTTGGTACTGGGTATTGGGTATTGTTCATTTTCATTCGATGTTGGACGTTCGAAGGCCTTTTTCGGTAACCCACTAAACGTCTGACCCTCTTTGCGGCTTCGTGGCTTTGTGTGAGATATTTTGGGCTCCGGGTAGCCTCGTTAGCCATAAAGAGTAACTGACAAAACGGAAAGCGACTTGAGATGGACAAGAAAGTCAAAGTTTTGGTGGTGGATGACTCATCGGTTGTCCGGCGGACCTTGTCGGAGCTTCTCACATCGGACCCCGACATAGAGGTGATGGGTGCGGCCTCGGATCCCTATATGGCGGCGAAGAAGATACAGGAGGAGGTCCCGGACGTCATGACCCTGGATATCGAGATGCCCAGGATGGACGGGATCACCTTTCTGCAGAAGATCATGACACAGCACCCGATCCCGGTGGTTATCTGCTCCAGCGTGGCCGTGAACGGTTCTGAAAACGCGATGCGGGCAATGGAGTACGGGGCCATGGATATTATTGAAAAGCCAAAAATGGGGACTCAGCAGTTCCTTCAGGAGTCCAGAATCCGGATTTGCGATGCGGTCAAGGCCGCGGCCAGGGCGAAAATCAAACCTGTCCGTGCAAACTTCCGTGTGGAAAAGAAACTCTCGGCCGACGCGATGATTGAAAAGGCCTCCAAGACAAGGGTGATCCAGACCACGGAAAAGATCGTAATGGTCGGCGCCTCCACAGGCGGCACAGAGGCCCTTCGGATGTTCCTGGAGGTCCTCCCCCAGGACAGCCCCGGCATCGTCATTGTTCAGCACATGCCCGAACACTTTACCAAGGCGTTTTCAGAAAGGCTCAATGGGATCTGTCGGATCGAGGTCAAGGAGGCTGCGGACGGCGACACCGTCCTGCGGGGCCGGGCCCTGATCGCGCCGGGGAACCGTCATCTCCTTCTAAAGAGGAGCGGCGCCCGCTATTACGTGGAGGTCAAGGATGGCCCGCTTGTATCTCGGCACCGGCCCTCCGTAGATGTCCTTTTCCGTTCGGCAGCACGATATGGGGGGGCGAATGTGGTGGGGGTCATCATGACCGGGATGGGAGACGACGGGGCCAGGGGGATGCTGGAGATGAAGGAAGCAGGGGCCTACACCATTGCCCAGGACGAGGCCACCTCGGTTGTCTTTGGCATGCCCCAGGAGGCGATCAAACTGGGAGGCGTTGACAAGGTGTACCCCCTTGACAGGATTGCAGGGGCGGTCTTGCGGGAATGCTCGGAGTGAGCGTGACGAGGTCCACCATCCGATCGTTATGAAAAAACAGATCACCATCCATATCGGCGAGTGCCACGCAAGCGGCGATCCTGCTGTGATTTCTACTGTTCTCGGATCGTGCGTGGCGGTTTGCCTCTTTGATCCGGAACGGCGTATCGGGGGCATGAATCATATCCTCCTGCCTGGAAGGGCGGACATGCAGCATTTCGATGCCGCGGCCCGATATGGGATCAACGCCATGGAACTTCTGATCAATCGAACCATGACCCTGGGGGGCGACCGACGGAGGTTCGTTGCCAAGGTCTTCGGCGGCGCCCATGTGATCCCCGCCATTTCGAGGGAAAACGGGGTGTGAGAGAAAAACACCTCATTTGTCCTGGATTTTCTCAAAAGAGAGGGGATCAGGGTTTTGTGCAAGGACGTGGGCGGAACCGATTCACGCAGGATCTATTTTCACACGGACACAAACGATGTCCTTTTGAGGCGGATTCCGTGCACAATGTTCAAGGATGTCGCCGTTAAAGAAAAACGACGGTTTGCGCAGGTCAAGAAGGATGCGCAGAGGGACGGTGAGGTGATCCTTTTCGACGAAGGGAATCGGCATCCCTGAACCACAGAGATCGCCCGTAAGGCGAAGGCCGTTGTGGCATCCCTGGAAAAGGCAAAATCCGAAGACATCATTCCGATGGGTGGTGATGGCGAATTCAAGGGCGCTTAGACCTCAAAGAGGGTATCCTGAGCCGGGGGAGAAGAAGAAGCGACCTTTTCAACGTCTGCAATAATTAGTGCCTGAACGGCTCCTTTCCCTTTACCCGCGCCTCGAGTGCCTGTTCATGTCCGGCTACACATCCGACATGATTGCGCATCACGGGGTTCTGGACACCGGCGTCCCCTTCATCCAGAATCCGTTCACTCGTCAAAACCTGGGCTCCAGGCTCCGTGATGTGTTGGAAATGAAAATTTTCGATTGACGATGGGTCGCTCATTGCTGGATACTCGTTGCCCGTTACTGGATACAGCTTGTTGGTTTCCATCCTGCTTTCAGCTTTGAGCCTTGAGCTTTCACCCTGTTGCTGGTTACTCGTTGCTCGTTTCGCTGACTTCTGACCCCTGTTCTTCGTTGCTCCGTTCGTAGTGTGCCCGTAAGGGCATGGGAGTGGCTTTTTTTATTGACGATTGACAATTGAAAGGGCATTAAAGACAAACCGTATCAAGCAGTTGGTGGGATTTTTACAAACCTCAAAAATGCATGGATGCGATGCCCCTGACCCCCACATCTGTTATTCAGGGGGGTCATGGAAAGGAAAGGATGAGCCGGCATTGCTAAAAGAGAGATGGATACCATGAACCACTCAAGCATCATCGGCCTGGTCAACAACGCAGCCCTGCTGCTGGCCCTGGCCTTGATATACGACATGATGGGAGAACGTCCCCGAGGCGGGAAGCCGGAGCCCCGGCAGTTTTTTACCGGCATTATCATCGGCGCCATCGGCATCGCCGTGATGCTGAACCCGTGGCAGTTTGCACCAGGGATTGTATTCGACACGCGCTCGGTCCTGCTCAGCATGTCGGGGCTTTTCTTCGGGACGGTACCGACGCTGTTGGCTGCGCTCACGACGGCTGTTTTCCGGCTGTCTCTGGGCGGGGCAGGGGCATGGCCGGCAGTCGCAGCCATTGCGGCTACGGCAGGCATCGGCCTGGCATGGCGACATCTGCGGCGCAACAAAGACCGGGAACCCTCTACAGGCGAGTTGTTCCTCCTGGGGGTGGCCGCCCATGTGGCAATGCTCCTCTGCATGCTCCTGCTGCTGCCCTGGCCCGTGGGGCTGGGGGTGGTCCGCAAGATCGGTCTGCCGGTTATGCTCATATATCCCCTGAGCACGGTGCTCCTCGGCCGGCTGATGTCGATCCGGGGGGAGCGCCGGCGGATGGAGGCGGCGCTTCTAAAAAGCGAGAGGCGTCACCGGACCATTCTCCATACCGCCATGAACGGGTTTCTCATGGTGGACATGAAGGGCCGTCTCCTGGAAGTTAACGACGCCTATTGCCGGTTGACCGGGTACAGCGAAGCGGAACTCCTGACCATGCACGTCTATGATTTGGATGTCCTCGAAGCGGCTGCCGACAGCGCCCGGCGCATGCAAAGGATCGAGGTAAACGGCCAGGACCGGTTCATGTCCCGGCACCGGCGAAAAAACGGGGATGTATTTGATGTGGAGGTCAGCGCCCAGTACAGCGCGGAGGAAGGCGGGCGCTTTGTCGCCTTTGTTCAGGACATCAGCGAGCGGATCGCCAGGGAACAGCGGCTCAGGGAGAGCGAAGAACGGTTTCGCATGATTGCAGAAAGCAGTGGTTCCATGATCGGTGTAATGGACGCCGAGGGGAACTATGAATATGTGAATCCGGCCCATCGAATACTGGGATATGAACCCGAAGAACTGTTAGGCGCTTCCGCCTTCAGCCTGGTCCACCCCGAGGATGCGGAGGGGCTGGCCGTTACCCTTCAGAAAGGGCTCAGCGGCGAACTCTCCAGAATCAGCACCGGGTATCGCGCCGTGGGCAAAGACGGGAGAATTTACTTTCACGAGGGGACGTTCGATTCTATACGGAACAGCCAAGGAGAACTTGAGAAGATCGTTTTTGTGTGCGACGACGTTACCCAGAAGAAAGAGATGACAGACGCCCTGGCCCACGAGCGGGAGATTCTGACCATGGTCATCGAAGGAACCCGCGCGGGGACATGGGAATGGTACGTTCAAACAGGGGAGACCGTATTCAATGATCGGTGGGCTGAAATGCTGGGGTACACCCTGGAAGAACTCCAGCCCATCAGCATCCGGACCTGGATGGATTTATGCCACCCGGAAGACCTGCCAAGGTCCAAAGATCTGCTGGAAGCCCATTTCGCAGGGAAACTCCCCTATTATGAGTGCGAGTTCCGCATGCGACACAAGGACGGGCACTGGGTATGGATAGAGGACAGGGGCAAGGTGGTCAAATGGTCTGAGCAGGGAACCCCTCTCTTGATGACCGGGACTCATTTGGATGTGAGCGAGCGCAAGGCGGCCGAGGCGGAGAGACGGGTTCTGGAACGACGGCTGCATCAGGTGGAAAAGGCCGAGAGCCTCTCGCGCATGGCCGGCGCTGTCGCCCATCACTTCAATAACCTGTTGGGCGCGGTGATAGGGAATCTGGAGCTGGCGCAGATGAATCTGGAACAAGGGGGGGATATTGCCAGGAGGATCACAGAGGCCTACAAGGCGACGCGGCGTGCGACAGACATGAGCCGTCTTATGCTGACTTTCCTGGGACAGACGCCGTCAAATCCCATCCCCGTCGCGCTCTCGGAAACCTGTCTCGATCGCCTCACGGAGCTTCGGGCAGAGATTCCCGACCGGGTGACCCTGGAAACGGATCTTCCCAGACCCGGACCGATCATTAAGACTGATCCGGGCCAGATTGGCCAGGTTCTCGCGATCCTGGTCGCCAACGCCTGGGAGGCCATGGACGAAACGGAAGGACGTATCAAGGTGTCCGTTTCAACAGCACAAAGGCGGGATATTCGTGGGGACCATCGATTCCCTGTGGACTGGCAATCCACAACAAACGTCTATGCCTGCCTGACCGTTGCTGACAACGGCCGCGGGATGGGCGCCAAGACCATCGACCGAATTTTCGACCCGTTCTATACGGACAAATTCACAGGCAGGGGTTTGGGACTGGCCGTGGCCCTCGGCATCGTCAGGTCTTTCAACGGGTGCATCACGGTGGAGAGCCAGGTCGGAACGCGGAACGGGGCCAATGTGGAACAAATGGGGCGCGGAGGTACTTCGTATCCGGGAGGGGGATATGGAGGAAGCGTGTTCCGGGTTTTTCTGCCCCTGTCGTCCGAACGGCTCCCCCAGACACTCCCGGAGAAACCGGCGGCTGGGCAGGAGATGGCCGTGGGCGGCGTTATCCTGCTGGTGGAGGACCAGGTGATAGTCCGCGATGCAACCGAGGCCATGCTGAAATGCTTCGGCTTTGAGGTGCTCACGGCCAGAGACGGGGTCGAGGCTGTGGAGATCTTCCGGGACAGGGCACATGATATACGCCTCGTGCTTACGGATCTGAGCATGCCCCGCATGAATGGCTGGGAAACGCTTCAGGCCCTGCGCAAGATACGGCCCGATATCCCCGTGATCCTGGCCAGCGGGTATGATGAGGCACGGGCAATGTCCGGAGACCATGTCGAAGGCCCCCAGGTGTTTTTATCCAAACCGTATCAGATGGCAACTCTGAAGGCGGCTCTGGACAAGGCCCTGGGAGAGGTTCGGTTGCGGGATCAGGCAAGGAGGGGAGAGGGAGGGCAACCGGATGAGGAGTGATGTGAATGATGGGGAGAATGGGCAAAAAAACATCCTGGAGGGGAGCAAGGCCGGGTTGACGTCCAAGGAGACGGAGATCAAATTGACCAAAGATGCCCGCGCAAGTCTGGAAGAGCTTCTGGACGATTATCGCGATTTCCTGCGCGCCCGGGACCTGCCCCTGTGGGACAAGGTTTCAAGGGAGGCGCTTTATGTCCGCAACATGGGCCGGCGCAAGCCGCAGACATACGAGCTGTATCGCGAGATCGTAGAGACCCGGCCTGCCTCGATTGTGGCTAACCTCGCTATTTGCCTGGTTAACCAGACCAACTACCTGATCGACCGACAGCTACAGCGATTGGAGCGGGACTTTCTTCAGCAAGGCGGCCTCCGCGAACGCATGACTCGAGCCAGACTATCGGCACGAAGAGGACAAAGCCCAAAACCACCCGCGACTCCCTCAGCTCGCCATAACTCCCATAATTCTCATTCCTCCCATACATCCCATCCTTCTTCAGGATCAAAGGAGATCTTATGACCGACCACACCACCCAGCCCCCTGATTCCCTGCACAAACGTGCCAAGCCGCACCGGACGACCGGGTCGCCTCATGGCACTCCGGGTGAATCCGACCGTGCTGAATCCATTTTCAGCGATATTATGGGAATGAGTGAGGCAGGGGACGCCATCCGACGCAACGCGGAGCGTCTCAAGGCGGTGGTCGAAATCCTGCAATACCGTGCCGACAGCGTTCAGGATTTTCTGGATTACGCCCTGGACAAGGCTATCGCCCTCACCCGCAGCAAGTTCGGCTATATCTACTTCTACGATGAAAATCTCCGGGAGTTTATCCTGAATACCTGGTCCAAAGACGTCATGAAGGAATGCGCCGTCGCCGATCCTAAAACCCGTTATGATCTGGACAAGACAGGGATCTGGGGCGAGGCGGTGCGTCAAAGAAAACCGATTGTTGTCAACGATTTTCAGGCGGACAGCCCTCTCAAGAAGGGCTATCCAAAGGGCCATGTGCGCTTGACCCGCTTCCTCACCGTCCCGATCTTCCATAACGGGCGAATCGTCGCCGTGGTTGGCATGGCCAATAAATCCTCGGACTATAGCGAAACGGATACTCTGGAACTGACGCTCCTCATGGAATCCGTATGGAAATCGGTTGAGAACATGAGAAGTGAGGGGCGCATCGTCCTCTTGGGGGAGATGCTCGATGAGGCCCCTGCGTCGATCACGATTCACGACACAGATGGACGCTTTCTGTTCGCCAATCGCGCGACCCTTTCCCTCCACGGGTACGACCGCCATGAGGAATTCCTGGCAATCAATCTGCACGATCTGGACGTTTCTGAAAGCGAGGCCCTCCTGGCCGAACGCTTCCGCAGCATTGCGGAGATGGGGGAAGCCCGGTTCGAGGTAGCGCACTACCGAAAGGACGGCTCCATATTTCCGCTCGAGGTATCAGCCAAGGCGATCCAATGGCACGGGGAGCCCGCCATCCTCAGCATCGCCGCCGACATCAGCGATCGCAAGCAGGCAGAGGAGGAGAGGGCGAAGCTCCAGGCCCAGCTCGCCCAGGCCCAGAAAATGGAGTCGGTGGGTCGGCTGGCCGGGGGTGTGGCGCATGATTTCAACAACATGCTGGCGGTGATCCTGGGCCAAACCGAGATGGCCCTGATGAAGGTGCCCCCGACCGAGTCGTTGCATCGGAAACTGCTGCAGATCCAACAGAGCGCCGAACGTTCGGTCGTGCTGGTGCGCCAGTTATTGGCCTTTGCCCGCAAACAGACCGTTGCGCCGGTGTTACTGGATCTTAACGATCGGGTCGGAGGGATGCTCAAGATGCTCAGACGGCTCATCGGCGAAGATATTGACCTGGTTTGGGTGCCGGGGGCAGAGCTGTGGCCGTTGAAGATGGACCCCTCGCAGATCGATCAGATTCTCGCCAACCTCTGCGTCAACGCCAGGGACGCCATTGCCGATGTAGGCAAAATCACCATCGAGACCCGGAACGTGTCCCTGGAGGCAGATTCCTGCGCCCGTCGCGCCGAATGTGTGCCCGGCCCGTACGTTCTCCTCTCTGTGAGCGACGATGGCTGCGGTATGGGAAAGGAGGTCCTTGAAAAGCTCTTTGAGCCCTTTTTTACCACCAAGGCGGTGGGCAGGGGGACAGGTCTCGGGCTGGCAACGGTGTACGGCATCGTCAAGCAGAACAAAGGCTTTATCGATGTGTACAGCGAGCCGGGGCAGGGGACGACGTTCAGGGTTTACCTCCCCAGGCATGAGGGCGAGGCAGGGGAGGCCTCCCGGCAAGGACCGGTCGATTTGATGCGAGGCGGAGGCGAGACCATCCTGCTGGTGGAGGATGAACCCATGCTGCTGGAAATCGGGAAGAGCATGCTGGAGAGGTTGGGCTACAGGGTCTTGGCCGCGGGCATGCCAGGGGAGGCCGTGCAGGCCGCCGAGGCGCACCCGCATGATATCCATCTCCTCATGACCGATGTGGTCATGCCCGGAATGAACGGCCGGGAGCTGTCTGAGCGGCTCCTTTCCCTTTACCCGGACCTCCGGTGCCTGTTCATGTCCGGCTACACATCCGAAGTGATTGCGCATCACGGTGTTCTGGACGCCGGCGTCCCCTTCATCCAGAAGCCCTTCACCCTCCAGACCCTCAGCACGAAACTTCGAGAAGTGTTGGAATAGACGATCGATGATTGATGGCTGATTGTTAGTCACTGGTCGAAGCGAAGCGGAGATCCCGCGGTACGCGGGATTGCTCGTTGCTCGTTTTTGGAGTTCGTTGGGCTTGTTGGGTTTTTGCTGACTTCTGAGCTCCGACCTCTGGCTTTTGTTGGTGGTTGGTCGATGCCGGATGCAGAGCAGAAATTCTGATTTTGCTTTTCGCAGCGATACAATCTGTTTGTAGTGGGGCCGTTAGGCCCTGAAAAATCGCCTGGCGGCGACACTACGAACGGTATATGTGGCATAATCAATCGCAAAATGAGAATTGCTGTATGCAGAGCGAATCCCTTGCGTCTTATGCCTTGCGTCTGTTATTATCACCAAACGCCTTACGGCGTCTTTACGAAAAGGAATGAACGATGCGGCATCGGATTGCGGGATCGTTTGGAGTGCGCCCGCAAGGGCATGGGAGCGTAAAGAGCGGATGAAGCATATAAACCCGGCGCGCCCAAGCGACGTAATAGACGCGAAGAACCTCTGACTCTTCGAATCGATGAACGGTTATCGATTTGAAGCCAGGAAATGGCGACATGAAGACACTGATTGTTGAAGATGATTTTATCAGCCGCCTCCTCCTTCAGGAATTTCTCAAGGAATACGGCCCTTCGCACGTTGCGGTGAACGGAAAAGAGGCGGTCGAGGCCGTGCGTATCGCCTTGAATGGGGGCGAGCCTTACCAATTGATCTGTCTCGACATCATGATGCCCGAGATGGACGGACAGGAGGCCCTTCGCCTGATTCGTCGTCTGGAAGAAGAAAAAGAGGTGTTCGGGGCCCGGCGGGCCCGCATTATCATGACCACGGCCCTGGCTGACCGGGGAAACGTCATCAAGGCTGCAGAGGCCCGGTGCGATCGCTTCCTGGTCAAGCCGATTGAAAAGGCCCGGTTGCTCACTGCCCTTCGCGAACTGGAACTCATTTAGGGCCATATTCCCAGGTTTTCTGTCACGGAAAACATGAAGGCCGTTTAATGACATTGGCTTTGAGCCTTGAGTTTTCGCCCTGTTGCTGCTCACCCGTTACTGGCTTTTCTGACTCCTGCCCCATGGTCTTTGTTGCTCCGTTCGTAGTGTGCCCTTGAGGGCATGGGGAGAAAAGCGGCATACGCCTGAGGGCGTCACTGCGAACAGTGGGGAGCAGGGTCGTTTGCAGTGTGCCTGTGAGGGCATTTCAGGGAAGGAAGGTTTGCATGACGCAGTTTCTGGATATCCGAACCCTATCCTTTGTCATGGGGGCCACATATCTTGCCCTTGGCCTGTCAATGGTCCAATATGCGGTGAGCAGCAAAATTTATCCCGGATTCAAGGCGTGGACCACGGCAATCATCCTGGAATGGGTGACGGTGGTCCTGATCGGACTGCGTCATCTTCTCCCTGATGTCATCACGATTATTGTTGCAAATTCACTTTATTATTCAGCCCTGGTCCTGTTCTATCTCGGGTTCAGGGCCTTTGCCGGATGGCCTGTGAAACCCCGGCCCCACATGGTTGTGGGATTTGTGGTCACGCTGGTTATTTTCCCGCTCCTCACCTATGTCCGGCCGAGTGTGAATGCGCGCATCTGCATCATCTCTTTTGCATCGGCCTTCTATTTTTTCTCTTGCGCCATCGTTCTTGCCAGAGATATCCGTCAGGTTATTGGGCGCTTGAACAAACTCCTGATGGGGTGTCTCTCAGGAATGTCCGTCGTGATGGCACTCCGGGGGGTTTTTTTCCTGATCCCTGCCAATGCAGCCAATGATTTCATGTTTTCGGGAACCTTTCACGGAATGGCGCTGCTTGGCGTATTTGTCTTTGCGGTTCTGCTTGTCATCGGCCTGATACAGTTGAACTCGCAGATGATCGAAAAGGAATTGCACTGGGAGCAGGAACGGCTCAGGGAGAGCGAGGAAAGCTACAGGCACCTTGTGGAAGATTCGCTTCAAGGTGTGGTCGTTGCGCAGGACAACCCGCTGAGACTCAGCTTTGTCAGCAAACCCATGGCGCTCATTACAGGGTACTCACATGAAGAATTGAAAGCCTTCGGTTCCGAGCAAATCATGGAACTGATCCATCCGGAAGACCGGGGAAAGCTTCTTCAGCATCTCAGAGACCGTCTTGCAGGAAAAGCGGCCCCCACTCAGTACGAGGCCCGGATCATTCATAAAACCGGGGAAACCCGGTGGGTCCTGATTTACAGCACCCGGATCTTGCACGGAGGCGCCCCTGCCACCCATACCGCGTTTCTGGACATCACCGATCGAAAAATGGCGCAGGAGGCCATGCAAAGCGCCCATGCGCGGATGCGGGCCGTGATGGAGTCGGTTCAGGCCGGGATCATTCTGGTCCGGGTGGAAGACCGCGTCATTGTGGAGGCCAATCCCGCGGCCGTGCGAATGGTCGGGGCCCCGGCCGATGGTGTGATCGGAAGGGTCTGCAACGAATTCATATGCCCTGCAGAGACCGGGAAATGCCCGGTGATGGACCTTGGGCAGGAGATGGACAATGCGGAAAGAAGCATCCTGACATCGGACGGTCGGACGATTCCAGTGCTGAAGACCGTCACGCGGCTCTGGATCGAGGACCGGGAGTATCTCCTCGAAAGCTTTGTGGATATCTCCCAACTGAAACGGGTGGAGGCGCAACTCCTGGGGATCAACCAGGAACTTGAAGCGGCGACGGCCCGGGCCAATGAGATGGCGGTTCAGGCGGAACTGGCCAGCGCGGCCAAGAGCGAGTTCCTGGCCAACATGAGTCACGAGATCCGGACCCCCATGAACGGGGTGATCGGCATGACCGGGCTCTTGCTGGATACGGATCTGAGCGAGGACCAGCGGCGGTATGCCGAGGCTGTGCGGGTCAGCGGCGAATCCCTGCTGGCCCTGATCAATAACATCCTCGATTTTTCGAAAATCGAGGCCAGCAAACTCAACCTGGAAATTCTCGATTTTGACCTGCAGATCCTGATCGAGGATTTCGCGGGTCCCCTGGCCCTCCAGGCGCACGAAAAAAACCTGGAACTGGTCTGCGGCATGGATCCCGATGTCCCGACCCTCCTTCAGGGCGACCCGGGGAGACTGCGCCAGATCCTGAACAACCTGGGGGGCAACGCGGTCAAGTTCACCCATTCGGGTGAGGTCCTGATCCGTGTTTCGGTGGTGGAGGAGATGGGGGAGACCGGAAACCGGGAACCTGAAACCGGGGTTGTGAAGGGTCGAGGCAGCGGAAAATCCACGCAGGTTCCGAATTCCGTGCTGCTCCGCTTTTCCATTAGCGATACCGGGATCGGGATACCTTCCGAGCGGTTGGGGGACCTTTTCTCACCCTTTACCCAGTTGGATGGCTCCACCACCCGCAAATACGGCGGCACCGGGCTGGGGCTTTCCATCTCCAGACAGTTGGCCCGGATGATGGGCGGAGAGGTGGGCGTGCACAGTGAAGCGGGAAAGGGTTCGGAGTTCTGGTTTACGGCGCGTCTGGAGAGGCAACCCCACGCGCGGAGCGCTCAACCGGGGCCCCCTGCGGACCTAAGGGGGGTGCGCGTACTGATTGTGGACGACAACGCCGCCAACAGGGAAATCCTGAAGGTGCGAATGACCTCATGGGAGATGCGCGTATCCGAGGCCGTAGATGGCCCCGGTGCGCTGAGGGCGATTCAACGGGGATTGGATGAGAAAGATCCCTTTCAGATTGCCGTCATAGACATGCAAATGCCGGGCATGGATGGCGAGACCCTGGGCCATGCCATCAAGTCAAACAGCCTTTTGGCAAAAACCCGAATGGTCATTTTGACCTCCATGGGGGTTCGCGGCCACGCCAGCCGCTTTGCCGAGATCGGATTTGACGCCTATCTGACCAAACCGGCACGGATCCTGGAACTGAAGACTGTCCTTTCCCAGGTACTGGCGAAGGGCAGAGATGAGACCCTTGTGGCCCCTCCCATCGCCACTCGCCACACGGCCCGGGAGATGCGGGGTGTCTTTTCGGGCCGCAAGGCCCGCGTCCTTCTGGTCGAAGACAATATCACCAACCAGCAGGTGGCCCTGGCCATCCTCAAAAAACTGGGGTTGAAGGCCGAAGCGGTCGCCGACGGGGTCGAGGCAGTCAAGGCTTTTCAGGCCATCCCCTACGACCTCATCCTCATGGACGTACAGATGCCCGAGATGGATGGACTGGAGGCCACGAGGAGGATAAGAAGGTTAGAAGGTGAGAGGGTGAGCAGTTCAGAGGAGATCGAACGGGGAACGGGGAATGTGAGAGAAGGACATCCGACCTCTGACCTCCCTTTTCCGAGCTCCGGACTCCGAGCTCCGACTTCCGGCATCCCCATCATCGCCATGACCGCCCACGCCATGCAGGGGGACCGGGAGAGATGCCTGGAGGCGGGAATGAATGACTATATAACGAAACCGGTGTCGCCCCAGGTCCTGGCAGAGACCGTGGAGAAGTGGCTGCCGAAAGAGAATGACGGCGTCAGGGTGATCCATGATGAACCCATGGAACCTGCATCGCCCCTCATTTCTCAAACCCCATTGATTTGGGACCGTGTTGGCATGCTGGAGCGGATGATGGGAGATGAAGAACTGGCCGGGATTATTGTGAAAACGTTTGTGTCGGATATCCCGGGGCAGATTCGGACCCTGAGGGAACTCCTAAAGCGGGAAGATGCTCCGGGCGTTCGGCTTCAGGCCCACACCGTCAAGGGCGCGGCTGCAAACATAGGCGCCGAGACCCTGCGCTCGGTGGCCTCTAAGATGGAAAAAGCGGCCTCAGAAGGAGATCTGGATGCGGTTGGGGGAGGCATCAAAGAACTGGAAACGCAATTTGAGCGCTTAAAGAAAGAGACGGAAAAGGGCCTTTGAAATCGACGATGGGTTGCTCGGTTACGATTTCCTTTGCACGGCCTGCTGCCAGTACGACGCCCGTCGCTTCAGCGGGGAACTCATCATGGATGTGCTGAGCGTGCACCCGGCCATGATCGTTCGCGGGCAGTTGGTCAAGAACCCGTTTAATATTGAGCCGGATCTGTTTTTAAAGGAGTACCGTGAGCGTCAAAGAAGCAACAATGCTACAAGATAAGGATGGTAATGCGGATGACGAAGTCTGATTTGCCCGAAACCGCCGTGTTGGGGCGTATTCTTCTTTTGCAGAGCACCCTGCAGGCGGCCCCCGACGAAAATCGACTTGCGGCAATGGTCGTTCGCGGGCTGGAGGAACTCCCCGGCGTATCCGGCCGCGTAATGTGTGTGGAGGGGAATCTGCACGGCCTGGACGCCGGGGGCGCTGAGACCCTTTGGCCCTGCCCCACCAGGCCCGTTGACGCGGAAGGCGGCTTCAGCGGCTGCACGGACGATTGTCCCCCTGAATCACGTCGCAAGCGCCTGCGCAGATTCGGGCTGCAAACCAGCCGGCGTCCATACGGTGGGCTGTTCCTGGAAATCGAGGATGAGACGGCCTTCGCACCGTATTCTCCCTTTGTGGACAATAAGGCCAATCTGGTGGCCCTCCATATCGAAAATACCCATAACAACAAGGCCCTTGAACAAGCGAACCGGGGGCTGGAATCGCAGCTCCTGCCACTCACGGCCGAGCTTCGGGAGAGCGAAGACAGATACCGGCTCCTTTTTGAAAAAGCGCCGCTCGGTTATCAGTCATTGGATGAAACGGGCTGTTTCATAGAGGTGAATCAGGTATGGCTCGACACGCTCGGGTATTCACGGGCAGAAGTCATCGGCAAATCCTTCGGCGATTTCCTGCATCCCGATTGGAAAGATCATTTCAAGGAAAACTTCCCGAGGTTCAAGGCCGTCGGCGAGATCCTGGGGGTTGAATTCGAAATGATCAGGAAAGACGGGTCGAGCATCCTCGTCTCATTTAACGGCAGGATCGGAAAAGACAAAAATGGGCGCTTCAAGCAAACGCACTGCATTCTGCGCGACATCACGCAGCAGCATCAGGCCGAGGAGGCGTTGCGTGAAAGTGAAACCAACCTGTCCGCCGTATTGAATTCAAGCCCGGAATCCGCCTTCTTGATGGATACGATGGGCCAGGTCATAACCTGTAATAGCGTCGCAGCCGAAAGACTTGAACTCCGGCCCGAAGATGTTATCGGCCGGTCTATCTATGATTTTATTCCCGATGAAGTGGCCGCTGCCAGACGCAGGCATGCGGCACAGGTCATTCTAACAGGAAAACCCGTCCATTTTGAGGATGTGCGATCCGGCCGCTTTTTCAGCCATTATTTGTTCCCGGTGATGGACCCCGGCCCCAAGGTAACGCGAATCGCCGTCTTTGGGCAGGATATTACCGAATATCGAAGGGCTGAAGAAAAGCTCAAGGAACAAAATGACCTGCTGAACTCCATTCGGCACGCCCAAAGCGCTTTCATGTCCGGCCAGGACTCCCGGCAGGCCTATGAAGAGATGCTCCATACCCTTGTTGAGATGACCGGCAGCGAGTACGGGTTCATGGATGAGGTGTTGTATGAACCCGACGGTACCCCTTACAAACTGAGCCTGGCCCTATCGGATATTTCATGGGATGAGGCATCCCGGGCCCTCTATGAGCAACTGGCAGCGCAAAAACTGGAATTCCGCAACCTGAACAACCTGTCCGGGGCCCCGGTGTTGGAGGGACGAATCATTATCGCCAATGATGTCCCTCGTCACCCTTGGTACCGGGGCCTCCCCAAAGGACATCCTCGTTTAACCACCTATTTGGGGATTCCCCTTTACTTTGGCACCGAAATCGTTGGAGTGGTTGGGGTGGCCAATCGTGACGGGGGATATACCGGCGAGATGGCGGAATTTGTCAAACCGCTGATACAGGCATGCAGCGCCATGATCTGGGCGGGACGCGTTGCCCGGCGCGAGAAGGAGGGTGTCGCGGCCCTGAAGACGAGTGAGGAGAAATACCGACGGATTGCCGAGACCGCCAACGAGGGCATCTGGTCCATGGACGCACAACGCCGCACCACGTTCGTTAATCGGCGCATGGCCGAAATGCTCGGATATGCGCCGGACGAGATGCTGGGAAGGTCTGTGGAAAGTTTCATGTTGCCGGAGGATCTGGGCGACCATGAGGTAAAAATGTCGAGGCGGGAATCGGGCGGCGGTGGGATCTACGAGCGTCGTTTTCGACATAGGGATGGCTCCGAGGTCTGGACCATCGTCTCTGCCACGGCGCTCCTGGACCCGGAAGGCCGGTTTGCCGGCTCCTTTGCCATGTTCACCGACATTACCGATCGGAAACGGGCAGAGGAGGCGCTGCTGGAGGAGCGCGACAGGATGCAGCGGTATCTGGACACCACGGACACCCTCATTGTGGCGCTGGATGAATCCGGAACCGTCACCATGATGAACCGCTACGGTCTGGCACTTTTCGGTTATACGGAGGAGCAGATTGTCGGAAAAAACTGGTTCGATGTCGCGCTTCCGCAGCCTGACGGGATGGAGACAGTTTATCCGGTATTCCAGGAGGTTATGAGAGGAAACATTGCCCAAGCCAGGTATTTTGAGAACGATGTTATAACCGCATCCGGTGAACGGCGGACCATCGCCTGGAGCAATACGTATCTGTGCGATGCAGGGGGCAAAAGGATCGGCGCCTTGAGCGCCGGATTGGATATCACCGAGCAAAAGCGGGCCGAGGAGCAGGTGCGGCAGCTCCAGAAGACCGAGAGTCTCGGCCGCATGGCCGGGGCCATTGCCCACCATTTCAACAACAAGCTCGGGGTGGTGATGGGGAACCTGGAGATGGCCCTGGAAGACCTGTCCGGGGATTCCCCGGTCCGCGAGCAGCTGGTGCAGGCCATGGAAGGGGCCCGTCGTTCTTCCGAGGTGAGCCGGATGATGCTGACCTATCTGGGCCAGATGACGGGAAATCGCGAGCCGATGGATCTGTCTGGCGTTCTGGGCCGGACCCTCCCCATGCTCCAGGCTGCCGTGCCCCGGCATGTGTTGCTGACGACCGATCTGACCGGGCCGGGACCTGTGGTAGCGGCCAATGCCGGCGAGATGCAGCAGGTCCTTTCCAATCTGGTCGTCAACGCATGGGAGTCCATCGGCGACGCCGAAGGCGAGGTCCATGTGAGCGTCTGGACGGTTGCAGGGTCGGAGATTTCCCAATCCCATCGCTTCACCGTGGACTGGGTCCCCCTGAACGGGGATTACGCCTGTCTGGAGGTGCGGGACTCGGGCTGCGGCATTGCGGAAGCGGACATGGAAAAGCTTTTCGACCCCTTTTACTCCACCAAGTTTACGGGCCGGGGGCTGGGGCTCCCTGCCGCTTTGGGGATTGTGCGGGCCCATGGCGGGTGTATTGCGGTGGAAAGCCGGGTGCGAACGCGGAACGCGGGGCTCGGAACGGGGAACAGTGCGGAGGGGGTCGCTGGCAGCGGGAGTGTGTTCAGGGTGTTTGTCCCTGTGACGGGTAAAGAGATTGCCCAGAGGCCGGAGAATGCCTTCAGACCGACTGAAATGACGGCAGTCGCTCCGGCAATTTCGCAGACCGGCAAAGAGAGCGGCACGGTGCTCCTGATCGAAGATGAACCTCAGCTTTTACAGGCGGCGGCACGGATGTTGGAACTGATGGGGTTTACGGTGCTGAAGGCCGGAGACGGCGTTGAAGGCCTCGACATATTCAAAGAGCGAAGGGGTGAGATTCGTTTCGTGATTTGCGACCTCACCATGCCCCGCATGGGCGGATGGGAAACCCTGGCTGCCATGCGGGAGGTCCATCCCGATATCTCCGTGATCCTGGCCAGCGGGTATGACGAGTCGACCGTTATGAAAGGCGATCATGCCGAATGGCCCCAGGCCTTCCTCGGCAAACCTTATAGCTCCAAGGACCTGCGCAAGGTCATCGGGAAGGTGACGGCAGGGGGCTGAGGAGGGGGGGTGGGGGCTGGGTACTGGGTATTGGGGACTTGGTATTCGGCACTGGGTATTGGGTGCTCGTTGTTGGTTAATGGTTCGTTGGGTTTTTTGAGTTTATTGGGTTTTAGCTTACCTCTGACCTCTGACTCCTGACCTCTGGTCTTTGCTCAGTTCGTAGTGTGCCCGTGAGGGCATGAGTGAGAGATTATTCAGACAGACGGAATTGGGGGTAACACTCTTTTCCGATCGGTACAGTGGCCGTGGCTGAATATGGCTTTCGGATTTTTCATCATAGAGGCGGTCCATGAAGATCCTGTTTATTGATGACACCCCAGACGACCTGACGCACTTGACATGCGTTGCAGGGAAGGCCTTTCCCCAAGCAGAGGTTTTGTTTGCCGTGAGTGGAGAAAGCGGGGTCAAACTGGCCCTGGCCGAAGACCCGGACGTGATCCTCCTCGATATCGGAATGCCCGGAATTGACGGTTTTGAGCTGTGCCGGAGGCTCAAACAGAATGCGCGGGTGCGGCATATCCCCATCCTCTTTCTCACGGACCTCAAAACGGATCGTCAAAGCCACATCAAGGCCCTGGAGGCGGGGGCCGAGGGCTTTCTCGCCAAACCGATAGACGACCTGGAACTGATTGCCCAGGGTCGCGCCATGGTTAAAGTCAAGGCGGCCTCAAAACAACGGCGGGAGGACGGGGACACGGGACTGCGCAGGGGAGAGGAAAAATACCGAAACATCTTCAACAACGCCCAGGTGGGGATATTCAGGACACGCATCAGCGATGGGAAGGTCCTCGAGTGCAATGAGCGTTTTGCCCGGACGTATGGGTATGAAACCCCGGAGGCGTGTATGGCGGATTTTATCGCATCCGAGCACTACATCGATTCCCATGCGCGGCAGAAGATGCTCGACTCCCTTGTGGAAAAGGGGAGCGTGACCGACTTCGAGGCCCGCTTTTCACGAAAAGACAACACGGAGATCTGGACACGGTTTTCCGCCCGTGCCTGCCCCGAAGAAGGATATCTGGAGGGGATCGGATACGAAATTACCCAGGAAAAAAGGACCCTGGAGGCCTTGCGGAGAAGCGAGGAAAAGTATCGAATCATTCTTGAGAACATGGCGGAAGGCTATCACGAGGTGGATCTGGAAGGCAGATTTACCTTTGTTAATGAGGCATGCCAGAAGATCCTCGGATACTCTCATGAGGAGTTGAAGGGCATCAGCTACCAAGACTATTCCGCAGATCAGGCAAACAGGGAAAAGGTGTTTGAGGCCTATAACCGGGTTTTCAAGACGGGGGAGCAGCTGCGTGCTTTTTCTTGGGATATCATCCGCAAAGACGGCATCAGAAGGACAATCGAGGTTTCTTGCTCTCTCATCAGAAACGAGAAGAATGAGAAGGTGGGTTTCAGAGGGATTGTCACGGATGTTACGGATCGCAAACGGGCCGAAGAGGCGCTTTCCAAAAACCAGAAACTCCTTGTTGCCACACAACAGCTGGCCAAGGTCGGCGGGTGGGAGTGGGACGTGGAAGCGCAGGCCATGACCTGGACGGAGGAGACCTATCGGATCCACGATCTGGATGTGGAAGCATTTACCCCCGGATCTCCGGAGCATATCGCCGCGAGCCTAGCATGTTACGCGCCTGAAGACCGGCCCGCGGTGCTGACCGCCTTCCAACGCTGTGTGGAAGAGGGGGAACCCTATGACCTGGAACTTCCCTTCACCTCCGCGAAAGGCCGGCGCCTCTGGATCCGCACCACGGCCAAAGCGGTGACGACAGAAAACCGCATCGTCAAGGTCGTCGGCAACATCATGGACATCACCGAACTCAAACAGGCAGAACAAAACTATCAGACCCTGTTCCGGGAGATGCTGAACGGATTCGCGCTTCATGAGATCCTCTGCGATGGAGAGGGACGGCCCGCGGACTACCGATTCCTGGCCGTCAACCCGGCATTTGAGGCGATGACCAGCTTGAACGCCTCGGATATATTGGGAAAGACCGTCCTCGAAGTGTTCCCGGGAACGGAGCCTCGCTGGATAGAGATCTACGGCAACGTGGCCCTGACCGGCGAACCGGCCTTTTTCGAGGACTACTCGGGCGAACTGAAGAAGCATTTCGAAGTGACGGCCTTCCGTCCATCGGTTAACCAGTTCGCCTGCATCTTTGCCGACATCACCGAACGGAAGCGGGCCGAGGAGGAGAGGCGGAAACTGCAGTCCCAGCTGAACCAGGCCCAGAAGCTCGAGGCCGTCGGGCGGCTGGCCGGCGGCGTGGCCCACGATTTCAACAACATGCTGGCGGTGATTCTCGCCCATACTGAGTTGGCCCTGATGGATGCGGATCCGGATGACCCGTTACAGGAGAGGCTCCAGCAGATCCAACAGACCACGCATCGGTCCGCCGATCTGGTGCGGCAGTTGCTCGCCTTTGCCCGCAAACAGACCGTTGCGCCCCTGATTCTGGATCTCAACGATACGGTTGAGGGGATGCTCAAGATGCTTCGGCGGCTCATCGGCGAAAACATTGACCTGGCCTGGATGCCGGGGGCGAAGCTGTGGCCGGTCAAGATGGACCCCTCCCAGATCGACCAGATCCTCGCCAACCTCTGCGTCAACGCCAGAGACGCCATCAGGGATGTGGGCAAGATCACCATCCAGACGGAAAATGTCTCCCTCGATGACGGCTATTGCGGCAATCACCCGGAATGCCTTGCCGGAGACTATGTGCTCCTGTCGGTGAGCGACGACGGCCGCGGCATGGAAAAGGAGATCCTCGAAAACCTCTTCGAGCCCTTTTTCACTACTAAGGAAGTGGGCAAGGGGACGGGCCTGGGTCTGGCTACGGTGTACGGCATCGTTAAGCAGAACGAGGGGTTCATCACCGTGACCAGCGAACCCGGCCGGGGTGCGACCTTCAGGGTCTACCTGCCCCGGCATCTGGGCGAGGCTGGCGAGGGGCGGCCGCACAGCTCGGTCGTGTCGCTTAAAAACGGTCATGAGACCGTCCTGGTAGTGGAAGATGAGCCCATGCTTTTAGGAATCGCCAAGAACATGCTGGAAAGACTTGGATACAGGGTTCTGACCGCAAACACCCCGAATGAGTCTATCCACGTGGCCGTTCAGCACGCGGACGAAATCGATCTCCTCATGACCGACGTGGTCATGCCCGAGATGAACGGCCGGGAGCTGTCTGAACGGCTCCTTTCCATTTACCCGAACCTCCGGTGTCTGTTCATGTCCGGCTACACATCCGAGGTGATTGCGCATCACGGGGTTCTGGACGCCGGTGTCCCCTTTATCCAGAAGCCGTTCACCCTCCAGACCCTCAGCACCAAACTTCGAGAAGTCTTGGAATTGAAGATTGATGGCTGATTGTTGGTTGCTGGTCGGAGAGAAGCGATGGTTTCCATTTACGATGGCTTCCGTTTGATACGTGTTGATTCGACAGGTGGTACGCATATGGAGGTAATGTGTCTGAACTCATAAGACCTATCGCAGAGTGGTGCGCAGCGATTGTTGAGGCCCTTGGAATCGGGATTATCACGTTGATTGCGCTGTATGCCCTGTTTCATGCCGGCAGTCGACTTCTCAGGAAAGAGGAAACGGAACCGATCTTTCAGGAACTCCGTCAGCGCCTGGGCCGGGGCATTCTCCTCGGTCTGGAGTTTCTCATCGCCGCGGACATCATTCATACGGTTGCGGTCGAGTTGACCTTTGAGACCGTAGGGGTTCTATCCGTTGTTGTGCTTATCCGAACGTTTCTGAGTTTTACGTTGGAAGTTGAGTTGACCGGTAAATGGCCTTGGCAGGAGAAAAAGTAGCACGCAGTTAGAGTCCCCATAACCGTCATGACACGGGATGAACCCTTGTCAGACAGAGGCGTTTACGGGGGCTGCGTTGAGCGCCTTGAACAGGTCCTGCGGCGCCAGACGCGCCAGAAGTCCCTTTCTCCCTGCATTGATGAAGATAAAGGGAAGGTCTGCGATGGATGCCTCGAAATAGATCTTGAGGGGTTTCTTCAGACCCAGGGGCGAGGTCCCGCCCACAAAATAACCGGTATGCCTGTGCGCCACCTCAGGATCGCAGGGACTGACGGTCTTTGCCTTAAGGGCCCTGGCAAACGCCTTGGTGGAGACCTGTCTGTCTCCGTGCATAAGCACGACGACAGGCTCCTTATTTTCATCTTCCATGACGAGCGTCTTGATCACGTGATGCTCATCCACCTTCAGTTCTTGCGCGGCCCGTTTTGTCCCTCCTTTTTCTTCATAATCGTACGGATGAAGGGTGTATGGGATGCCACTTTCTTTCAGCACACGGATGGCCTGTGTCACGGGATGCTTGTCCTTTGCCATGGCGCCTCCACTGTCGGTTCAATCAGACTGAATACCTTTGTCATAAGAAGCCCATCCAATTGACGGTGCGCGAAGGATGCCGGTTTCTTTCGCGTCTAGGCGTCACGTGTCCTCACACGTTTGTCCGAGAATAGGACAGCACTTCATAAAAGTCAACTGCGGCAGCGAGATCAAACCAGGGTCAAGATATGAGAAGGGTATTGTGATGGAACTTGAGACGAAGAGTAGGATGCAAGGGTTATCAGAAGCTGCCTTCACAAGGTTTGGTTCAGATTGAATCGTTTTGCCGGGGTCGTGAACTGTCTCGGCCATGAGGGATACGTTGCCGGCGGCGATTCGGTTGGGATGAGGAATCCGAGCGGGGCCCTGATGAATTCTTTGCGCGCTCATGTGTTTGTGTCGTCGGGAGGTATTTTCGACTTGACAGCGGGTGTGAATCTGTAGTAGACGCTTCGAAATTGAAGTCAGTACGTGATACGAAATCACGTTTTTTGATTGTAAGTCCATATCCGTATTTTTTTGATCGTTATGAAGCCAGGAAGGCTTTTCCGGAGTGAATTCCGGGGAGTCTTTCTGGCTTTTTTTGTCGCGCCCTGTATTAAACCTAAACCGGCTGGCAGAAGTGAGCCACAGGGCGAGCCGTCACTTTTTTATTTGAAGAAAAGAGGAGGAAAGGCAAAATGAGATTTGAACGAATCGTGGTTTCGCTGTTACTGGTTTGTTGTCTATGTTTCTTAGGGGTTGCCTGGGGGGAGGAAGCCATCCCCGGCGACAAGAAAAGCGTATCGGAGAAATCGGCCCCAGAAAAGGAAAAGCCCATTCAGATGGATGAAATCGTCGTCACGGCCACCAAGTATGAGACTTCCATAAAAGATGTGCCGGCTTCTATGACTGTAATTACCGGTGAAGAACTGACCGCACAGAACCTGCCGAATGGGGATATTGCGGATGCCCTCCGATCCATTTCCGGGATCACGCTGCGGCGGGCCTATGCCCCGTTCCCGGGCTATATCAATATCCGGGGGGCCACCAGCGACGGGACCGTGGTCCTGATCAACGGGGTGCCCACCAACTGGGAGATCACCCAGGCCATCCCGCCGGAGAATGTTGAGCGGGTGGAGATCATGCGCGGTCCTGCCTCGGCCCTCTATGGGGCCAACGCCACGGGCGGGGTCGTCAATATCATTACCAAGGAGGGAGGCGAGGGGATCGAATCGAACGTGGGCGCCGGCTACGGCACCTTCAATACCTGGCGGATCAACGGCGCATCCAATGGAACCATTGACAAATTCCATTATTCTCTGGTCGCCTACAAGGAAGGATCGGACGGCACCAACATCGTCAAGAACAACGTGAATCCCAGCATCCACATGATTGAGGACTGCTCCTACGCCAAGTGGGCCGCCTCCCTTACGGCCAGTTATGACCTGCCCCAAAATGGAAAACTCTCTTTCCTGTATAACTTCTTCCATGACGACTACACACGGGGCCGGCCCAATGTGGGGGGCGACTGGGACCGTAATTTCACGACCCTGATGCTGGATCAGCCGTTTGGCGATATGTTTTTTTTCAAGGGGTATGTGGGCTTCCGCTATGACGATCTGCTCCACCTCTATGACAAAGGGGGAACCAACTATCAGCTCAATCAAAAGCGGGACATGATCTACAGCGAAATCCCCTTTGAACTGGAACTGACCAGCAAGCTGGGCTGGGGAAACGCCCTGACCGCAGGCTTTTTCGCCAACCACCAGGATACGGATCAGAAATATAAGAAACCCGATGGGTCGTCCATCGGGGACAACAAATACAAGGTCCGGACTCTGGCCGGCTATCTCCAGGACGTGTGGAAACCCATCGACCCCCTGGCCGTTACCCTGGGTCTTCGGTTCGACCACTGGGAAAACTATGACAACCAGTTTTACAATTTCGAGACGCCTAGCCCTGCGGACCGGACCGAAAGCAACTGGAGCCCCAAGCTCGGAGCCAAGTACAATTTCCCGGATACGACTGCCATCTGGGCCAATTATGCCATGGGTTACCTCCCGCCCACCCCGGAGCAGCTATATGATGATCGGACGTCCGGGGGCAACCCGAGAGAACCCAACCCCGACCTGAAGCCCGAGACCACCCGGTCCTGGGAACTGGGGGTGGAACGCTGGTTTGCCGAAAGGTTCCAGGCCAAGGTCACCGGGTTCTACAGCTATACGGACGATAAGATCATCTCCTGGTTCAATTCCAGTAATGTCTGGATCAACGAAAACATCGGTCGGAGCAAGTCCTACGGCGTGGAGGTGGATTTCCTTTATCAACTCAATCAGAACTGGTCCTTTACGGCCAACTACACGTGGAACCCGGCCACTATAGATAAGAACCCGGCCAAACCTTACCAGGAGGGGAACGACCTTCCCTTTAGCCCAAGGCACAAGGCCAATATCGGGGTGACCTACAATTTGCTTGACAATATCGAGTTAAGCGTGTTTGGAAGATACATGAGCGAGCAGCAGACCAATGATGACAATGTGGAATACACCACCTCCGGGGAACGGCAGTCCATGCCAGCCTCTTTTGTGGTGGATTTCAAGGGCACCAAGCATATTGCGCTTAACTGGGGATTTTTGAAAAAGATGGATCTATCCCTGAGTGTGGACAATCTCTTCAATACCAACTATCGGACCTTCTACATGTATGAGGATCCGGGGACGGTCTTTTTCGGTGAGACCAAGTTCTACTTTTAGCAACTTCCGGCCGGTCGATCATTGTCCTCTGGTCCGCTGGGGCCGGAGGATGATGGTCTTCGGGGGACTGCTGCTTTTGTCGTGGCCCTTTCTGCCGGGGTGTGGCTCAAAAAAGGAAAACGGCCCTCCGGCCGGCGGACCAAAACCCCTGATGATCGGCACCACCATGAACATCAAACAGCCCAATCCGGTGGCCGACTATTACTACAACATCCTGGCCATGCTCATGACCCATGATTCCCTCGTGCGATTCGACGAGGGTCTCAATCCTGTCCCCCAACTGGCGGTCGAATTCGGTTCCGACACGGAAGGCAGGGTCTGGACCTTCGATCTGGTCCCGAATGCCCGATGGCACGATGGGCGACCGGTCACGGCCGATGACGTTGCCTTTACCTTTGGGTATATCGGAAAACACCATGTGTCAGGGGGCTGGGTCAGCGACATCATCGACAAGATAGAAACCAGCGGCCTTCGCGTGACCTTTCGGCTGAAAAGGCCCTACAGCCGCTTTTTGATCAACGCCGGTTTTGTGGTCCGTATCCTGCCGCGCCATATCTGGGAAACGATTTCAGATCCCTATCAGACCCAGTCTCCGGGGATTACCGTGGGATGCGGCCCCTATCGATTTGAGGGATTTGATCGGAGTTCGGGGCTCATCCGCTTTCAATCCAATACCGGGTACTACGGCCAGATTCCCGGCACGGCACGGGTGAATTACCGAACGTATGGCACCATGGACCTTCTGGCCCTGGATATGATCAGAGGACAGGTGGACCTCTTCTACCAGTACGCGGCCGGCATGCCTGCCCCCTATGTGGATAAACTGAAAAAGCAGCCCGGCATGCTCTGTGAGGAGGCCGTTTCCATGGGTATCCCGGCCGTGCTCGGATTCAACCTGGAGCGGCCCCTGATGGGCGCCCCGGCCATGCGGCGGGCTATTGCCCTGGCCATTGATTATCACCAGATAAATGCCTGCCTCATGAACGGAAAGGGGATGATCCCCTCTCCGGGTCTGGTTCCCCCCTCGTTGCCATTTCATGCGGGCCTCGAGACATGGTCGCAGGATGCGGAGAAGGGGAGGGCGCTCCTCTCCTCTCAGGGCTTTGTCCATAGGGATAGTGAAGGGGGCCTCGAAACAGCCGACGGCGTCCCGCTGACCCTCACCCTCCTGGTCCGGTCCGACCTGTGGGGCGAGGGTCAGATCGTCAAGCTGCTGGCAAGGGACCTCATGCGCGTGGGTATCAAGTTGACCGTCCGTTCCGCGGACCTCTCAACCTACCTTGCCTTTCTCAAAGAGGGAGACTACGATCTGGTGCTGTTCCGAACCACACCGTGGGGCATGATGATGCATGCCGGCTGCGGGAGTGGCTACTTTGATTCCAGGACGGCCGGCAGCGTCAATATGTGCCGTCTCAAGGATGTGCGGTTCTCTCATCTCTGCGACCGGATACTGGTGACGACCGATTCCAGGGCCCTTGAAAGCCTTTGCGGTCAGATGCAGCGGTATTACGCCGAAAATCTCCCGGCAGTGGCCCTGTGCTGGGGCAGGAGCACGTTTCCCTATGCAAAAGGCTGGCGGGGATTCAAGATCAATCAGATCGAGGGGGGGCTGGCCAACCGGTTTTCCTGGGCCGCGCTGGAGCCTCCAAGTCCCGGAGCGACGGACACGCCATAGGAGTCTGAATGTTACGGGGGAAAGCATCTCGCTATCTACTGAGCCTTGTCTTTGTCTTGAGCCTGAACTTTTTTATTGTTCAGTTCCTGCCGGGCGATCCATTGGTCCACCTGCTGGGTGAAGAGACCTATGTTCACCTCCAGACAAGAAACCCCCACGCCCTCACAGAGCTCAGGGCCAAACACGGGTTGAACAGGCCGATGGTTGAGCGGTACCTGACCGCCATGGCCGATATTCTCAGATTACGCCTGGGCTGGTCGTACCAGTATGGAAGCCCCGTTTCCCAGCTCCTTTTTTACCGGCTCAAATGGACCCTGCTCCTCCTGGTTCCTGCCGTGTGTCTCTCTGCGGCATTCGGACTGCTATTGGGCTGCCTGGCAGGCCGACCCGGAAAGAATCGGGTGGACCGGGTCATGACCCCCCTCTGTCTCACCGTCTATGCCACCCCCGCCTACTGCCTGGCCTTTCTCCTCTTGCTCGTGTTTGCCTTTTCAAGCGACCTGCTGCCGTTGGGCGGCATGACCGGATCCGCACAGACAGGTCAGATCCCGGCAGGTGACGTCCTGCGGCATCTGACTCTCCCCCTGTCCGTTCTGGTACTCCACAATACGGCCTATCTTGCCATCATCATGCGAGGCGCCGTCCGTCAGGTCTTTACGGAAGATTATGTGGTTACAGCCGTGTCCAAGGGGCTCAAGCCCCGGGTGGTAATGGCGCGGCACGTCCTTCTCAACGCCCTTGCGCCCTATGTGGCGGCCGTGGCCATCAACTTCGGCTTTATCGCCGGTGGCGCCCTCCTGGTGGAAGTGGTCTTTTCATGGCAGGGAATGGGGAGCCTCATGTACGAGGCCGTCCTGGCCAGGGATTATCCGGTCCTGTCGGGCTGTTTTCTGATCCTTGCGCTTGCAGTGATCGGGGCCAACCTCATGGCCGATCTCTTCTCCACGTTCATTGACCCCAGGGTGAGAGATGACGCTGCCTCTGCGTAAACTCCGTGCCGGCGTGGCGCTGGTTGTTGTCCTTGGACTCTTGTGCATCGCTGCCGCGGTTCCGGGCCTGCTGGTTCCTTCGGCTCCAGGGGCGCTTGATCGGCCTTATATGAGACCAGGACCGGGTCACCTCCTGGGAACGGACGGCATCGGCCAGGACCTGTTGAGCGAGCTGGTGTATGGAGCCCGCATTTCCCTGGGTGCAGGCCTGCTGGCATCTTTGGTGGCCACATCCCTTGGGGTTCTCGTAGGACTGGCCGCAGGGTATCTCCGAGGTCTTTGGGATGAGTGGCTCATGCGCATGACAGACGTGTTTCTGCTCCTCCCCGGGCTGCCGCTCATTATCCTCCTGGCCGCGTACCTGAATTCCGGACTGGCAGGCATTGCCCTGGTGATCGGTCTTACGGCCTGGCCAGGCACGGCCCGTGTGGTCCGCGCCAATGTCCGGCAGGTGCGCCAGAACAACTTCATCCGAAGCGCCGAGGCCATGGGGGCCGGACCCATGAGCATCATGATCAGGCACATCCTCCCCAACATCTATCCTCTGGTTCTTGCCAAGGGGACCCTGGCGGCCGCGTCCGCCATGGTTGCCGAGGCCGGGGTGAGTTTTTTGGGACTGGGCGATCCGCATTACAGAAGCTGGGGCGCCATGCTCCACGAGGCCTTCACCAGTGGGGGGCTTTTGAATGGCTGTTACTGGTGGTATCTTCCCCCCATTGTCTGCATATCGGCAACGGTCCTGTCCCTGACCCTGGTGGGGCAAAGCCTCCTGGATCCGGACGATGAACGTCCCGTGTTCGGCAAGTCCGTTCCGCTGCAGCCTGGTTCGGATGGCCACAAAGATCATTCAAAAGAGATCCTCTACGTAAAAGACCTGTCCGTGGACTTCATGAAACCGGACCGCACCCTGTTCCGCGCCATCGACCGTTTGGACCTGCGCGTAGTGACGGGAGAACGAATAGTGGTTATCGGCCAGAGCGGTAGTGGCAAAAGCGTCCTATTGCTGGCCCTGATGCGTCTGCTTCCATCCAACGCGGTGATTTCAGGCCATATTCAATGGAAGGATATGGATCTGGCGTCGATCCCTGAGAAGTCATTTCGAAAAGTGAGGGGCCGAGAAATCGCCTATGTTCCCCAGGGGACTGGCAGTGCCCTCAATCCCCTGCTCACGGTTGGATACCAGGTGGCTGAACAGGCAAAGGCGCATCAGAAGCTTTCAAAGGGAGAGGCCAAGGAGAGGGCGGTCGAGATGCTGCGAAGAGCAGGGATCCCCGAGCCCGAAAGGCGCAGTCGCGACTATCCCCATCGCTACAGCGGGGGCATGGTGCAGCGCGCACTGGTGGCCATGGGGCTGATTTCGGGGGCACCCCTCATCCTGCTGGATGAACCCACCAAGGGGCTGGATCCCGAAAACCGGAATGCGCTGCTTCACATTCTATCAGAAATGGACGGGAAGACCCTCATCGCCGTAACACACGACCTGGAGTTCGCAGAACGATTCGCCCACGAGGTAGTTGTGATGCTGGATTCACGGGTGGTGGAAGTCTCCCCATCACAGGCTTTTTTCAACAAGCCACTCCATCCCTATTCAGAGGCCCTGCTCAAGGCCCAGCCCCGTCATGGGCTGCAGGTCGTGACTCTATCAGAGGGCGGACCGTATCAGGGAAGCGGGTGCGCGTTCGCCGGGCGGTGCGGCAGCAGGTCTTCGGAATGTGATGCCGTGCCGCCCCTGGTGGCGAGAGGAGACCGCCGGGTGCGGTGCTGGCGCTATGCTTCTTGAGGCACGCGACATCTATAAGGCGTTTCGGACCGGGAATCGGCAAAGAGGACGTGTCACGGTCCTGGACGGGGTGGATATCTCTCTGGATCGCGGGGAGACCCTGGGTATCGTCGGGCCCAGCGGGACCGGCAAGACCACCCTGGCCCTCATCCTCGCCGGACTGGAGAGGCCGGATCGGGGAGAGGTCCGGCTGAATGGTCTATCTGTCTGGCTTCGGGAAGAAGTTGCGGCAAAGGAGGTTCGTCGGCGCATTCAGATTGTCTGGCAGCATCCAGAAACCGCTTTCGATCCCCGGTGGAGACTGGGCCGGAGCATGATGGAGCCCTATCGCATCCATAAGCTGCCCGTGAATTCGGGGCAGATCGAGGCGGTGCTGTGCCAGGTTGGCCTGGGAGCGCAGGTATTAAACCGGCGGCCGCGCCAGCTCAGCGGCGGCGAATTGCAGCGTCTGGTGATCGCGCGGGCCATGAGCCTGAACCCCGAGGTGGTGATGCTGGATGAACCCACCAGCATGCTGGATGCCATCACCCAGGCCGAGGTCATCCGGCTCCTGCAGAAGATCCAGAGACAGAGCGGCGTAGCCTATCTGTTCATCAGCCACAGCCCGGAACTGGTCCGCCATGTCGCCACCCGCAGGATGCGTCTGACAGACGGAAAACTGGTCAAACCCAACGAACCCTGAGGACGCCACAGCAAATGGATTCCTGTCCATGAACATCATAAAGAATAGTCGCACGTCCTGGGCCGAGGTCTGGGAAAACCAGATGGACCAGTGGCTGCGCATGCGGAGGGAAAGGGGCGCTGATCCTGATTCTGCGGCCTTCTGGAACGGGCTTCATATCTGGGAGACCTACATGCGGTATACCAACTACCCGGGCCTTCTCCTTCAGGAGGTCCTCGACGGGGCCACGGAGAGCCAAACAGTCCTCGATATCGGGGCCGGAACCGGCAGCTTCACCCTCCCCCTGGCGAGACAGGTCCGATGGGTGACAGCCGTGGAACCATCATCGGCCCAGTGCAATCGGCTCATGCAGGCTGCGGCCGCCGAAGAGATTTCCAATATCGCGGTAATCCAGAAGGGCTGGCGTTCGGTGAGTCTTGAAGAGACGGGATGTCACGACATGGTTGTGGCGAGTTACTGTCTGTTCATGAGGGATATTGTGGCCGCCGTCCATAAGATGGACCAGGCAGCCCGACGAAAGGTCTTCCTGGTCCATCTGGCAGGGCAAGACCTCCAGGATGCGATCCGCAAGCTCCGGGGGAAAAAGGCCCAGCCGCCCGACCATCGCCTCCTGCTAGAAGTCCTGAAAGAGATGGGACTCGATCCAACAACCAAAGTCTTTTCCCGCTCCTTTTCCCTGCCCCTTCATCTTCAATTAGAAATGTTCCGGTCGGCCCAGGGATTCAAAGACCCCGAGGTTCGAGAACTGGAAAAGGCCCTGGAGACCTCCGGTCGGATCGTAGAAAGAAATGGCGAACCCTGGGTCAGCCGGACCTATCAGGATGCCCTGATTGCCATTGAAAAAGAGTCTTGAGAGTCTCCATCATGTTGTGGCAGATGGCATTGAGTCATTCGCTGTCGGGGTGTGAAGCAGTCCTTTGCAGCCTTTTGGCAAGGGCCGCGGCCAACATGGCCATGCTGTGCCGGGGATCCTCGGGCAAATTTTATTCCCTTCAGGATTTCTCCTTTTCGAGAAACGACGGCATATGGGCGACCTGCACGGCAACGGCTTTACTTGCGCTGGGGTTTGTGGAATGGATGAGCTGAGAACCGTCATAGAACTGGAGGACATCTGTTTTGGCTATGAAACAGAAAAACCGGTGCTGAACAATCTTGCGTTTTCCTTCCACGAAGATAAAAAGGCAGGCTTGATCGGAACCAACGGGAGAGGCAAGACCACGCTTCTGCACATTATCATGGAACTCCTCAAACCCTCATCCGAGACCATCCGCGTGCTGGGAAAGCGGGTTGAGGGCAAAAAGGACTTTCTTGAGGTGCGGCGCAGGATCGGGCTGGTCTTTCAGAACTCAGACGATCAGCTTTTTTGTCCAACGGTTCTGGAGGATGTGGCCTTTGGCCCCCTCAATCTGGGGAAGACGCCCAAAGAGGCGCGAAGGGTGGCCATGGAGACCCTGGAGCGGCTCAACCTGAGGGGCTTTGAGAATCGCATCACCCACAAGCTCTCGGGAGGGGAAAAGAAACTCGTTTCCCTTGCAACGGTACTGGTCATGCAGCCGAAGACCCTCCTTTTGGACGAACCCACCACTGGGCTGGATGAAGAGGCCCGGGTAAGGATAGCCTCTTTACTGGCCCATCTCGATATCAGCAGCATCATTGTCTAGCACGAATACGATTTCCTCGCAGAGACTGCTCAGAAGATCTACAGCATGAAGGGAGGCCGGATCGAGTACGATGAAGATGCGGGCGCCCTGCACGCCCATCTGCACAGACATCCCGCTGAGAGCCATCCCCATCGCTATACCCAATGCGGCCTGACGGCCGCAACCAAAAATATTTCACACAAAGCGACAGATGCAAAAGGGTTTCGTTGAAAAGGGTTGAAGGTTTGGACGGACAGATGTATCCTTGAATCTGTGTGAACTAGGCGAAACGTCCTGGAGTCTGGAATGGAATCTATAGACGGGCCGGTGCGTGGCCAGGCTGAAAATCGGAAACGCGATACGATTGAAAGCAGGTGTCAGGGCGTATGACCGGAAGGCTTACAGTTTGAAAAGATTGTCGACGTCAGACGGCCGTTTTCATACGACGCGAATTGGAGAATATCCTTTTTTTATCGTGATTCAAGGATGTTGCCCATACAATGCGTGAGTGTGGGTTTTTGGCATTCAAGTTGCATTTTTTTAACCGGGAAGCCGCTTTTCTGTTTTTCCGAGCCTTGAGAGGGGTTTTCATGATGACAATTGTCTCAGGGGATCGCGCTCAGGGTTGGCGGGGCGATATCAGGGGACAGGATTCACGAAAGGAGGGTGTTATGAGAGTTCAAATAAAGAATATTTTGTGCACCACAGACTTTTCGGATTTTTCCAATTACGCCATTCCGTATGCAATTCGACTGACCAAGGAATTCAACGCAAAGCTCTATGTCTGCCATGTGGTCGATATCACCCCGGTCGCCGCATATGACGGGGCCGTGGTGCAGTGGGTGGATCAGCAGAAGGCGGTCACGGAATACGCCCAGGAACAACTTAATCAACTGATAGGGGAGTTATCACTGGATGTGGAATCGCTTGTCGTTGAGGGCCATCCGGTGGACGACATTACCCGTATTGCCAGTGAAAAACAGATCGATCTTGCCGTCGCCGCAACCCATGGACGGTCCGGGTTGAAACGGGTGGTCCTCGGGTCTGTGACCGAGCGGCTTATTCAGACCCTTCCCTGTCCGTTGATGTCCATTCGAAGCCCTGAAAAAGAGATCAGAATCCCTTCCGACCAGGAGATCCGAATGAACAGGATCCTCGTGGGATGCGACTTTTCGGCAGACTCTCTCCTGGCGGTTGAATATGCGCTCAGCCTCGCTCAGGAATTTCAATCCGAACTTCACCTGGCCCACGTCATAGAACCGCCCATCTACAAACACCTGTTCAAGCAAGACACAAAACCCTCGGAAGACCTTCGGGAGCGTATGCGAGAACCCCTGGACGGCATGCTTAACAAGATGATCCCTGAAGAGGCCGGGCACTGGTGCCGGCATACGACGGTCCTGCTGGCTGGCCAGCCGCACGAGGAGCTGACCCGGTACGCATTGGTCAACGATGTGGACTTGATTGTCCTGGGGATCAGGGGGCACGGTCTGGTTGAGACGCTGTTGGTGGGGTCGACCACGGACCGGGTGATTCGTCAGGCCCAATGCCCGGTGCTTTCGGTGCGTGCCATGCCGGGGCGCGCTTGAAACGATGGCACTCAAAGGGTTTGTGATTGTCGACGGGCGATTGTTGATTGAATACCAACGTGAAAACATAAAAACGCGTGCGCGCAAGCCCAAAAGAGCTTTTTTTGACGGCTTATAAAACCATGAAAGGGACTGTGGGCGGTAAATGATTCCAACGCCTGCCTGCGCACATGTCCGGATTTTTCAGACGCATGGCTGCAACGGGGAAGTTTGAACCCGTGAACGATTACGGATTGTTAAAGGAGCGAGAATTATGGAAAACATGAAAGTGCGTGATCTTATGGTTCAGGCAGAGAAATTTCCAAGCATATCTGACAGCGCCACCTTTTACGAGGCACTTGTGGCCCTGGAGAGTGCCCAGAAAAAATATCTGTCCGGAGAATCCGAGCAAAGGATCCTCCTGGTTAAGGACGATAAGGGAAAGGTTACGGGCAAGCTTTCCCCCATCGATCTCCTTCGAGGGCTGGAAACGAACTACCTCAGGATGGACACCCAGAAGATCCTCAGCCGATTTGGACTCGACTATATCTGGAAGTCCATGCAGGAAGATTATAATCTCTGGGGAAATCCATTCGAGGATCTGTGTCGCAAGGCCGCAGGTCTTCGAATAAAGAGTTTTATCACGGCCCCGCCCGAAGGACAGTGCGTCCATGTGAATGACACCCTGGTCAAATGCTTTCACCGGTTTGTGATGAATCGTCACGATGCGCTTTTCGTTCTTGAGGGAGATGAAATTGTGGGGCTGTTGAGGTTTTCAGATATATACAGAAGGGCCTCCCGGATTATGAAGGAGTGTGCTATTGAAACGCCCTCGCAGTAAGGCGGGCCGGGAATCAGGGCCGTCGGCTGGTTTCTTTGATGCCCGGATCGATGAATTTTTGGGGAACAAGCGTAACCCTCTGAAAATCCCCTAACGGGCTCTTGTCCACTAACAAGGGACATCCATAGGCCTCTTCCAGGGTCTGGAAGGTCAGGACCTCGGACGGTGCACCGAGGCTCAGTATCCGACCTTCTTTAAGGAGCATCAACCGGTTTCCATACAGGGCCGCCAAATTGATGTCGTGGGAGACCATCAGGACGGTCACCTTCTTTTCGTGTCTCAGCCTTTCCATCAGGTCCATGACCCTGACCTGGTGTGCGAGATCAAGGGATGCAGTGGGTTCGTCCAGGAGAATGATCTCCGGGTCCTGGCAGATGGCCCTGGCTATCATGACCCTCTGACGTTCTCCCCCGCTCAACTGATCCAGCTTTCGACGGGCCAGGGATGCGACGCCGGTAAATTCCATGGCCCGGTGTGCAATGGAAAGATCCTCTTCGTGTTCGACCCCCAGTATCCCCAGGTGGGGGGACCGGCCCATCAGTACCACCTCGGTCACCCTGAATGGAAAATCGACCGGGGCTGTCTGAGGCACCAGGGCGATGGATCGTGCCAGGGATTTCCGGGAATAGGCGTGGACCGGGGCGCCCAAGATCTCCAGACCGCCCGTACGGGGCCGTAAAATCCCTGAAATGCATTTCAAAAGCGTGGTTTTTCCAGATCCGTTGGGTCCGATGATAATAAAAAAATCGCCCCGATAGACGGAAAAGGAGAGGGCCTCCAGCACGCGGAGATCCCCGTAGGAATAGCCCAGTTGTTTCGTGTGGATGGCTTCTTTCATCGTCCGGACTTTTTCAACAGGATGATAAACAGCGGCACACCGATCATGGCGGTGATCACGCCTGCAGGCATCTCCCCCTGGTCGGGCAGGGTCCTGGCGAGAAGATCGCACAGGACCATATACGTTCCCCCGCCCAATATGGACGCGGGAACGAGGATCCTGTGATCCGGACCAAAGGCGAGCCTGAGCACGTGCGGCATCACAAGCCCTACAAATCCGATGGGACCGCAATTCGCGACCGTCAGACTGACCATAAACGAGGTCGCCACGAGAAGGGTGACGGTCGCTGCCTTGATGTTGAGCCCCATGGTCTGGGCCAGTTCTCTCCCCATGAGCAGGAGATTCATGGCGTTTGACAGGCAGAAAAGGAGGACAAAACCCGGGATCAGTACCCCGGCGAGTATGGCGACCTGGTGGAGATCCGCTGTGGAGAGATCTCCCATGAGCCAGAAAATAATGTTGTGGAGCCGGGAATCCTGCGTAACGGACATCAGGAACATGATAAGGGCCGCACAGAAGGCGTTCACCATCACGCCGGAGAGTAGGAGGGTGTCCTTTTTCAGCATGGCCTGTCCCGAAGACATGACGAAGAGGAGGAGGAGGGTACCCATGCTGCCTGCGAAGGCGGTTGCGCTGACTCCGGGGAAGCGGGAAAATCCTGCGAGGATCCCGATGATGGCGCCGATTCCCGACCCGCTTGAAATCCCCAGGATATAGGGCTCGGCCAGGGGGTTCCGGAGGAGGGCCTGAAAGACCAGCCCTCCCAGGGAAAGGGTGCCGCCTACCAGGATGGCCAGAAGGACGCGGGGAAAGCGTATCTGCCAGATGATGGTATGGCGCATGGCGTCCGTATCCTTCCCGTCAAACAGGGTCGCCAGCCCTTGGCCGATGCCGCTTCCGGTCGATCCGATGGAGATCCCCAAGAATAGGGCCGCGATCAGAAAAAAAAGCAGCAACAGGGATACCATGGAAAGGCGTTTCATGAGAAGCGGCCTTTTCAGGTCCATTCTTAAGGATATAGCCCCGTTGGGCTCAGATTCTTGACTCACTTCTCTCCTTCAAAAAGCCCGGGGTGGATCAGCCGTGCAAGAATTTCAAGGGCGTCAACGAGCCGCGGACTGGGCCGGTCAAAAAGATTGGAGTCCACCATCAGGATGCGATGGTTTCGAACGGCGGGGATGGAGGACCACCTGCTCCACTCCCTCTTAACCGCCTCAAATCTGCCCCCCCGCGCCATGGAGGTGATGATGAGCACGTCCGGCGCGAGGGTCAGGACCTGTTCGCGGCTGAATCGCGGATATGGGGTGGGACCTTTAGCAAGATTTATTCCGCCTGCGATCTCTATCATTTCGTTGATAAGGGTCGATTCGCCCACGGAGACAATTGGGGAAATCTCGATCTGAAAGAAGACCCCCGGCCTGCTGGAGGCCTTTGCGACCATTGATTTGACACGGTTGATACGGGTATGCATCTGTTGGATAATGGCGTCGGCCTTCGGACCGGCGTTGAGGACGCCCCCTATGCGGTGAATGGTTGTCATGACCCCTTCCAGATTCTTCGGGTCCACCACATAGACGGGTATGTCTAGGGCGCTCAGTCGGGTTACCACATCCTTGGGGTTGCCGTCCTTGGTGGCAAAACAGAGATCAGGCCTCAAGGCCACGATTTTTTCCAGGTCCAGGCGGATATAGGATCCCACAGAGGGTAATCGGGTCGCCTCTGGAGGAAAGTCGCTGAATCGGCTGACTCCCTTTAAACGATCTTCCCTGCCCAGTGCGAATATGATCTCGGTGATGCTCGGGGCAAAGGAAACGACGCGCCTTGGATCATCCGGAATGGTTACTGGCCGGCCCGTTTCATCTGTCGCTGTCCCGGCTGCCGACGGTCCTGAATAGAAAAAGAGGCTGCACGCACTTATCAAAAACAAAATGTAACGGATCTGTTTCATTGCCATCATACCTGATAATGACCGGGTCTTGGGAGGGACGACCGGAGATCATCAAACGGGTGTTAACCTGTCATGCTCGGAGTCAGGCCGCCCCGTGGGAAAAAATTGACCTTGTTGAAACATCAAGAGCATCCAACACCTGCGATTATCCCTTGAACGTCCGATCCCGCCTGGCGGCAACTATCGAATGCGGAAAGGGCAAACCTTAACCATGAACCTCTGAACCCCTGAACCTTTAAACCTGTGAACCGTTACGGACAAGCTTATCCTTTTACAGGACGTTTTTCAAATAGTTTTCAATCGTTAGGGACCGGATTTCCGGGAATTCCATGGCCTCGGGAGGGCCGGGGGTCATGGAATCGGCTATGCCGTCACTTTTTGCTTGCATTTCATTACGTTATTGTTTATAAAGACAAAATTTTCCAATCCCGCCGCCTGATATCACTGGGCGGGGGCTTGAGAGAACGCATCCGGTTGTATTGGGACCCGGCAGAGATGTGCGCTGGGAGGGGGCTTTAGAGGGAGATAGCCCCGGCCCGGTCGTGCCGGAGAAGAGATCCTGAATCATCAAGACGATAACCTCTGAATCTGTTTTTTATCACACAAGATACCCAAGTGCGTTGATTCGTTAAGTGAAGATTTTATGAGGCATCTTGAGAAGTGGTTGTGTACTTCGGATGCCTTGTTTTCTTTGATGGTAAAGTAAGGGTTCACAGCTTCTGGGTTCAACGTTCAGGGTTAGAAATAGGGATAGAATTGAAGCGCTGATCGGCAGGTAAACCCTATCGAGTTTTCCAAATAACGCTGGATCGGGTGTCCATCTCCGGGTCTCGAACAGGGGGCACGGGGAATTTTCACGCGAAATATGCCTCCAAAATCGGCTTTGTGCTCAAAAACGCAACCTTGAATCTTTGAACCCGTGAACGGTTATGATGGACATTCTATGATGAAGACGTTTTCGATCCATTTGAAGGATAAGCCCCCTGAGCAGGTGGAGGCGGAATCCCTGTCAGTGCGGGAGGCCTTTGAGCATCTGAAGGTGGGCGGGCTGGATAGGGTGGTGGCCGCAGAAGTGAACGGGGAGTTGCAGGACCTGTCTTCGCCTTTGGAAGACCGGGCCGAGCTGGCGCCTGTCTATCTGCAGTCCGATGAGGGCGTCGAAGTCCTCCGGCACAGCACCTCCCATGTCATGGCAATGGCCGTCAAGGAGTTGTTCCCGGGGGTAAAGGTCACCATCGGCCCGGCCATTGAAAACGGATTCTATTATGATTTTGATTATGAACGTCCGTTCAGGGAGGATGATCTGCCTGTCATTGAAGAAAAGATGAAAGAAATCATCCGGGCGGACCTTCCCTTTGCCAGAAAAGAGATGGGGAGTCAGGATGCGATCGGTTTCTTCAAGGATCAGGACGAGGATTACAAGATCGAATTGATCCGGGATCTGGGCGTGGACCATGTCTCCCTCTATACCCAGGGGAGCTTTACGGACCTGTGCCGGGGGCCGCATATCCCGTCCACAGGGATGATCCAGGCCTTTCATCTCACCCGGGTTGCCGGGGCCTACTGGCGGGGCGATGAAAACCGGCCCATGCTGAGTCGAATCTACGGGGTGGCCTTCTCCGACCCAAAGAGCCTGAAAAAGCACCTTCACTGGCTCGAAGAGGCCAAGAAAAGAAATCACGTCAAACTGGGACCCCAGCTCGAGCTCTTCAGCACCTATGAAGAGATCGGGTCCGGAATGATTGTCTGGCATCCCAAGGGCGCCATGTTGCGGCACATCCTCGAGGAATTTGAGATACGGGAACATCTGAGGCGGGGATACGAGTTGGCGAGAGGTCCGGAGATCCTGAAGACGGAGCTGTGGAAAAAATCGGGCCACTTCGAGAACTACCGGGAGAACATGTATTTTACCGAGATCGATAAGCAGTCCTACGGCATCAAGCCGATGAACTGTCTGTCTCACATGCTCATTTACGCATCCAGGTTAAGGAGCTACCGGGATCTTCCCAAACGATACTTTGAGTTGGGTACGGTGCATCGGCATGAGCGTTCGGGTGTCTTAAACGGCTTGTTCCGGGTCCGGGAGTTTACCCAGGATGACGCCCACATCATCTGCACGCCGGATCAGCTCAACGCCGAGATAAAGGGCGTGCTCAATTTTGTCAAAGAGGTCATGGGCATCTTTGAGTTTGAGTATGACCTGGAGATCAGTACGCGCCCTGAAAAATCGATCGGGTCGGATGCGGACTGGGAACTCGCCACACAGGCCCTTATCAAGGCCATGGAAGATGAGCATCTGGAATATGAGATCAATGAAGGAGACGGGGCCTTCTATGGTCCCAAGATCGACGTCAAGCTGAAAGACGCACTGGGGCGGAAATGGCAGTGTGCGACCATCCAGTGTGATTTTACGCTTCCCGAAAAGTTTGATCTCACGTATATTGGGAAGGACGGCGAGAAGCACCGGCCTGTGATGCTTCACCGGGTGATTTTGGGCGCCATTGAGAGGTTTATCGGGGTTTTGATCGAACATTATGCGGGTGCATTTCCCACGTGGCTGGCGCCGGTGCAGGCGGTCATCCTTACGGTAACGGACAGAAATATTCCCCATGCCGAGAAGGTGTATCAGATACTGAGAGATGCGGATATCCGGGTGGAGGCCGATTTCAGAAACGAGAAATTGGGCCACAAGGTGAGGGAGGCGCAACTGAATAAGGTCCCCTATATGCTGATTATCGGGGACAATGAATGCGATCATGACGGGGTAACCCCGCGGCAGAGGAGCGGTCAGAATCTTTCGCTGATGAATGCGAAGGCATTTATTGACCTAATTAGAGGAGAATCCGAACAAAGGAGGTAATGACCATAGTAAAAAAATCTGATGACGTCAGGATCAATGAACGGATCCGTTCAAGGGAGGTGCGGTTGATCTCTGCTGACGGGGATCAATTGGGCATCGTATCCTTGCGTGATGCCTTGGAAGCGGCCAAGAATGAGGGATTTGACCTGGTTGAGGTCGCTCCCAATTCGGACCCACCGGTCTGTCGGGTTATGGACTACGGGAAGTTCAGATACCAGACAAGCAAGAAGGTCCAGGAGGCTCGAAAAAAGAGCCGAGGCGGCCAGATGAAGGAGATCAAACTCCGCCCCCACACAGAGGATCACGACCTCGCATTCAAGGTCAAGAACCTCAAGAAGTTCCTTGAGAAGAAGAATCGGGTGAAGGTCACTGTTTTTTTCAGGGGGAGAGAGATGGCCTACATGAATGCCGGCGAAGACATACTGAAGCGGGTCGCTGAAGAGGTCTCGGAAGACGGTGCCATAGAACAGCCGCCCACCAGAGAGGCGAGAAACAGAATGACAATGGTCATTATCCCGAAATAAAAAAGACAGCAAGGTGAGACCTTTCGAATGGGTCCGGTTCCTTCCGACGCGCGCAATTTTGTCGGCATAGGGGAATGTGATTCGGGCCGGGTCTCATTTATGCAGATGGAGGTGTAAGATGCCCAAGATGAAGACAAACCGTGGGGCCGCCAAGCGGTTTAAGGCCACCGGTTCGGGTAAGGTATCAAGAAATAAGGCGTTTTCAAGCCATATTCTAACGAAAAAGAGTTCAAAACGGAAACGCAATCTCAGAAAATCGAGTCTCGTGGATGCCACGAATATGAGACACGTGGCCAGGTTGATGCCGTATCTATGAGACATACAGGGATTGGGGAATTCAGGAATTGGAATTTGGTTTCTGTGAGTTTTGTGCTTTTTTAGACTATTCATTGATGAACTTGAAATCTGACGGTTGGCCCGGCGGGCCGAGATCGTGAATATTGAACCGATGCATTGCATCGGCAGTCAACGTGTAGGGGATGTCCGAAACGGGATACCGCAAATTACAGCCGTGTCCATTCATCAATGTATCCGGCACCGGGCAACCGTAACCTGCATCGTGAAGTGACGGCTCAGGTGTGATATGAGACAACGTTTCGCTAATACCATAAAAGAGGTTTAACCATGCCAAGGGTAAAAAGAGGCTTTAAGGCCCGGAGAAGAAGAAATAAGATTTTGAAGGCTGCGAAAGGCTACCAGGGAGGGCACAGTAAACAGCTCAGGACGGCCGCGACGACGGTCATGAGAGCCGGCGTTTACGCCTACCGGGATCGGAGGACGCGCAAACGTGATTTCCGCAGTCTCTGGATTGTCAGGATCAATGCCGCTGCCAGGGAGCATGGGCTCTCCTACAGCCGGTTTATCGGGGGCCTTCAGAGGGCGGGGATCCTTTTGGACCGGAAGGCGATTGCGGATATGGCGGTCCATGATCCCGCGGCCTTTTCCCGCTTAGTGAGCATGGCCCAGTAGCCCGCCTCACATCTCCGACAGACAATCTGATGAAAGAGCAACTCCTTGAACTGGAAGCATGCGCCCTGAAGGAACTTGGCGCGATTACGGATCTCCCGGCGCTCGAGCAATTCCGGATCAAATATTTAGGTAAAAAGGGTCAGCTTACGTCGTTCATGAAGGGCGTCGGCGGCCTGGCACCCGAAGAACGTCCCGAGATCGGGAGGCTGGCCAACATTGCCAAAAAGAATATCTCAGCGCGCTTCCAGGAGGTGAAGGAGGGTTTCGATTCCGGGAAGGAAAGCGGAACCGGTCTTATCGACCTGACCCTTCCGGGAAGGGCGCCTCTTCGCGGCCACCCTCACCCCATCACGTCCGTCATACAAGAGGTCTGCCGCATCTTTTCGAGAATGGGGTTCAGGGTGGTGAAGGGACCCAATGTAGAGCTGGATTATTACAATTTCGAGGCCCTCAACATACCCAAAGACCATCCTGCCCGGGATATGCAGGATACCTTCTACATCTCCGACACCATCGTCCTCAGGACCCACACCTCTCCCATGCAGGTCCGCGTGATGGAATCTCACCAGCCGCCGGTGAGCATCATTGCCCCCGGCAAGGTCTATCGGCGCGATTCCGACGTGACCCATACCCCCATGTTCCATCAGGTGGAAGGCCTCCTGGTGGACAGAGGGGTGACCTTCGGGGATTTGAAGGGGACCCTTACCAGCTTTGTCCACCAGATGTTCGGCAGCGATACCCACCTTCGCTTCAGACCCAGCTTTTTCCCCTTTACAGAGCCGAGCGCCGAGGTGGACATCCGCTGCGTCATGTGCAAAGGTGCCGGGTGTAGGACCTGTTCCCACACCGGCTGGCTGGAGATATTGGGATCCGGGATGGTGGACCCCGAGGTGTATCGGTTCGTGGATTACGACCCGGATCTCTACTCCGGTTTTGCATTCGGGATGGGGATCGAGCGGATTGCCATGCTCAAATACGGGATCGATGACATTCAGCTCTTTTTCAAAAACGATATGCGGTTTTTGAGACAATTTTAGAGGGATGCAGGAATTGAGGGATTGAGGAATTGTGGGATTGGAGAATCCGCGATTCCCGGATTGCGTAGCGACATATGAAGGTAAGTCTGAACTGGATAAGAGAATACGTGGATATCGAGATCGCGCCCGATGATCTGGGCCATCTCCTGACCATGACCGGCCTGGAATTGGAAGGGATGGCGCCGATCGGTCAATCCCTTGATGATGTCATTGTGGGGCGGATCGTATGTGTGAAGCCCCATCCCCGTTCGGAACGTCTCTCCATATGCACCGTGGATGTTGGCCGGGAAAGGGTCGATGTGGTCTGCGGTGCATCCAATGTGGTCGAAGGGGCCTTGGCGCCCTTGATTCTCCCCGGCGGCAGACTCCCGGACGGCACGTTGATAGAGGAAACCCGGATCCGGGAGGCGGTGTCAACAGGGATGCTCCTGGCCGAAGATGAAATGGGGCTCACGGACGACCATGCCGGGATTATGATCCTGAGTCCGGACCTGGTCCCCGGCGCGCGGTTTTCTGCGGCTCTCCGGTTTCCTGACTGGGCCTTCGATATCGCCATCACGCCCAACCGGCCGGATTGCGCCAATGTCCTGGGCATCGCCAGGGAGATTGCGGCGGCTACCGGGAAGCCCCTCAAGATGCCTGACGTCCGGATGGATGCGCACGGTCCCTCCATTGAAGGACTCACGAGCGTGACGATCCTGGACCCTGAGGGGTGTCCCCGATACGCAGCAGGCATGGTTCAGCGCGTCAAACCGGGGCCATCTCCCTTCTGGATGAGATACCGGCTGCATCAGTCCGAGGTCCGGAGCATCAGCAACCTGGTGGATGTGACCAATTACGTGATGCTGGAGATGGGACAGCCGCTCCATGCCTTTGACTATGATCGTCTGAAGGAGAACCGGATCGTGGTCCGGCGGGCCGAAGAGGGGGAGGCCTTTACGACCCTGGACGGCCAGACCCGCACCATGAATCGTGAAAACCTCATGATCTGCGATGGAGAGCGGGCCGTGGCCCTGGCCGGGATTATGGGGGGGCTCAATTCCGAGATCTATGCGAATACGGAAAATGTCCTGATAGAGAGCGCCTATTTTGATCCCGTCACCATTCGAAGGGGCGCCAAGCGCCTGGGCCTGTCCACAGAGGCCTCCTATCGGTTTGAAAGAGGGGCCGATATCGGGGGCGTCGGATCGGCCCTGGGGCGGGCCCTCTCGCTGATGGGCCGATTGTCCGGAGGCGCCATCGCGAAAGGCATCGTGGACAATTACCCCAGGCCCTGGAATCCACCCCTTATTCAGGTTCGGGCAGACCATGTCAACCGCATCCTGGGCACCTCCCTGTCACGGGAGGCCATGAAGGGCTATTTCAAAGCGCTCGACATGGAGGTCCGCGAGGCGGCCCCCAATGAACTGATCGTCCAGCCGCCGTCATTCCGGGTGGATGTCACAAGGGAAGTGGACCTCATAGAAGAGGTGGCCAGATGCCACGGCTTCGACCGGATACCTCTCACCTATCCCAGCATAAGGCCTTCAGAGGAGGGGGATTCCCCGGAACTCCTTCTCCAGGATCAGATACGGTCGATCATGGCAGGCCTCGGTTTTTCCGAAATCATCACCTACAGCTTTATCTCCCCTGAATCGGCGGATATCCTCGGCGCAGAAATGGAGAGCCCGCTGAGGTCCTTTGTCCCCCTCTTGAACCCGCTGACCGGGGATCAGTCGGTGTTGCGGACATCGCTTATCCCTGGGCTCATGGGTGCAATCAAGACCAACAGGGTCCATGACCAGAAAGGTCTGAGACTTTTCGAGTGGGGAAAGACATTTATTCAGAAGGACGAGGGTTCACTCCCCTCGGAGATGATCTTTGTTGCGGGGGCAATGATCGGACCCTACCAGGAGAAATCGTGGTACCAGGATGAGAGAAACTGCGACTATTACGATGTGAAGGGGGCGGTGGAGGCCGTCTTGAATGGGATCGGTCTCCATGAGGTTCGTTTCCAAAGGGAGCCCGGCGCGCCGGGATACGACAGGGAGGTCTTCGCAGGGATCTATGGTTCAGACAGGCGCATCGGGCAGGTGGGGAAGGTTGGTTCGAATGTGATGGGGGCGTACGATCTAAAAGATCAAGATGCCTATCTCTTCGAGCTGGATGTCCGGCCGATCCTGATGCTGTGTCTCGACACCATTCAATTTCAACCGTTTCCCAGGTTTCCTGCTGTCTTGAGAGACCTTGCGATTTTGGTGGACCGGCGGGTAGAGAGCGCCAGGCTTGTCGAAATCATTCGAAAGGAGGGGGGCGACCTGCTGGAGTCGGTTCGCATATTCGACCTCTACGAAGGAGAGAAGATCGATCCTTCGGAGAAGTCCGTAGCGTTCAGGATATCGTACAGATCTGCGCACGAGACCCTTGAGGGCGAACGGATCAACCGTTTGCACGGGGCGATTATCGAAAAGATCAAAGAAGAGACCGGAGGCAGACTGAGGGAGGGCTGAAAAATGGTCCAGATTCCTGATGATAAGCGATACTTTCGTATCGGGGAGGCCAGCCGTATTGTGGGCGTGGAACCCTATGTATTAAGATACTGGGAAAACGAATTCCCCCAATTGAGACCCCGGAGGGCCGATTCCAGGCAGAGGACCTACCAGAGAAAAGACCTGGAGACCCTTCTTGAGATCAAGAGGCTCCTCTATGAGGAACGAATGACCCTTGAGGGCGCAAAATTGCGCCTTAAAAAGGAAAAGAACGAGCCTCAAAACATGGGGCACCCGTTTTTCAAAGAAATAAAGGGAGAACTGCACAAGATACTGGAGGCGCTCAGATAGGTTCGTGCCGGTTCTTTCCGAAGTTGGTTCTCCACATCCTATTATTCATTTATCTTGTCACGAAGAACGCCGGATGTCTTGAATACAACAACCCGCCTTGCCCTTAGTTGGAGATCTTCAGTGGTTTGAGGATTTCGCCCCCGCCGTGCGGATTTTTCTTTGACGACAAGTTTGCCGAAACCGCTGATCAGGAGGTTTTCCCCCTTCTCCAAAGTCCCCTTAATAAGTTCAAGGAGTCCTTCCGCTACCGTCCGGGATTGGCTTTTGCTGAGTCCGACCTGATGATAAATCGTGTCAATGATCTTTTCTTTGGTCAGGGCCACCTTATGATCCTCCTCGTTTGTACCGCAGGGTGAAAGCCACCTAAGTCTCAAATTTTTAGAGAGAAATATACTCCTGCTGACAGATGTGTCAAGCATTTTTTCGCTTCAGAAACTTTTCTTTCAATTTGTTGTTAACGAATTCCGGGACGAGACCGCTCACATCTCCGCCAAAGCTTGCCGCTTCTTTGATGATGGTGGAACTGATGTAAAACCATTTATAGTCGGTCATCAGAAATACGGACTGGACATCACGGTTCAATTTCCGGTTCATGAGCGCCATCTGGAACTCATACTCAAAATCGGAAAGGGCCCGAAGTCCTCTCAGGATAATAATTGATTTCTTATGGATCACATAATCAACCAACAATCCGTCAAAGGTCTCCACCTCAATATTCGGGTTCCCTTTCAAGGCCTCCTGGATCATCCCTATCCTTTCGTGGATGGAAAAAAGGGGCTCTTTTTTGGGGTTGTTCAAGATCGCGATGATCAAGCGGTCAAATATGTCCAGACCCCGTGATACAATACTTAAATGCCCGTTGGTGATGGGGTCAAAAAAGCCGGGGTAGATGGCGGTTTTGCTACATATTTCCATTCCTCATTCAACTCCTGGTGAGTGGTTAAATACAAGTGTCAACGTGCCCAAGGCTGAGGCCTGAATTCCCGTGTCTTTCAAGTTCTCAATCCCCTAATTCTTCAATCCCTGAATTCATAAATGGTGATCTTTGTATCTCCATAGAGCCGGGCACGAACCCTCGAAAGCCCTGAGATAGAAGATGGCAGGTCCGCCGTTTTGCCTGTTTCAATAACGATCTGTGCCCTGGTTGAAAGTCCTTCCCCTGCCAGGATCTCCGCAACCAACATCGGTGCGATATCTTTGGAATAAGGTGGATCCAGGAAGACAAGATCAAATTTTCTTCTCAAGAAGGCGTGGGTCAAGGGAATTCCTCTCGTGAGGTCTGTCATCAGGATCCTGCTCGAACGCCGGTGGCCACATCGCTCGATATTCTTTTTTATCAGTTCAATGGCTTCATTTGAGTTATCGATAAAAACTGCATATACGGCGCCCCTGCTCAAGGCCTCCAGGCCGAGGCTCCCCGTACCCGAAAAGAGGTCCAGAACGTGATACCCAGATAGATCCTGGCCCAAAATATTGAAAACCGCCTCGCGAACGCGATCAGCGGTCGGCCGTATGAGGCGACCCTTCGGACCTAAGAGAATCCTGCCTCTTGACCGGCCGCCGGTGATCCGCATCCTACTCCTTTTCAATCAGAGCCGTCTCGGGCGGAAGGGGATCCGCTATGCTTCCATGTCTCCCTAAGAGACCCCTACGCACTCCCAATGTAGAATGAATATTCAGAATAGGCAAAGCCTAACTGCACAGGCCGCGAATCTTTCGCCTTGATGCTATGGCAGATACCCGATAACGGTCACACCCGCTTTGACCTTCTGACGGACCTGAACAGTGATTTTGCTGTCGCCGGGAAGATACACTTCCAAGCGGGAACCAAACCTGATAAGTCCGAACCGCTGTCCCCGGGTTACATGATCTCCCGTTTCGATCCAGCACGCGATTCGTCTTGCAATAAGACCCGCAATTTGCACAAAGGCAATCCTTTCAGCATGCGCGGTTTTCAGGGTGATCACGTTGCGTTCGTTTTCTTCTGAGGCCTTGTCCAGGTTTGCGGAAAGGAATTTTCCGGGGTGATAGGCGATTTTTTCGATGATTCCGCCAATGGGGACCCGGTTGACATGTACATTGAAGATCGACATGAAGATGCTCACCTTGACCGCTTTCGGGCCGACGGGGGTGTCCTCCCCGCCGAGATGGATCACCTCCAGAATCGTGCCGTCAGCAGGCGTGAGGACGGCCCCCTCCTCACCAGGGTCGTGTCTCCGTTCAGGGTCCCTGAAAAAGAAGATGATGAAAAAAGCAACGACCCCAAGGGACATGGAGACATAAGGGTGGCCGAGACAGGCAAGGAGGATGGTCAGTCCGCTGCTGACAACAATAAAGGGGACGCCTTCCTTAGCCACCGGCCATGTATTGTTAATCCGTGAATCGTTCAATTTATTACTTGAGGCCCTTTAGCTTTCTTGCCCATGCTTCGGCGTTTAGGGAGGATGCGCGTGCGCTTTCTCAGAAAAGCGAATCCACCGGCGGACAGTTCGAGACTCTATATCCCATTGAACGCCTCTTTGTCAATCCCCATCGTCCAAAAACCAATGCCCAGATAAAGCAGGCAGTCGGCAATGGACAGCAACGACCGAATGACCGGCCCGAAGGAGACAGGTGGAACGATGGGAAGAAAATCATCCATCAGCAACAAAGTGTGGAGTATGGAGTCAAAAGTTTAAATCCGTCACGCCAAGGCGTGATTTCTCCTTAACTTGAAACACTTCAAACGGGTGACGTCCAACCTGGAATGGTCCGTATATCCGGGGGGCGGAGATAGACCGGATTGAGAGTAGAGGGATCATCTAGGTCATCCTGAAGGAATCTCTCAAGCGCCAGTGATCCCACGGCCGATGCCCTCAGACACCAGCAGTGAAGCGGCGCCAGGAGGGCTCGTTCTCCCAGGAGATTTTTTAGCCGTGTCCCCTGGACCGGGTAATCGTTTCCCACAAACAGGGAGGGCTCCTGGAACAGGAGAGGGGCATCGTCGAAGCGGACCCAAGTATCCTCGCCGACCCTCTTGAGACCCTTTCCATGTTCCCAGATAAACCGGGCAGTAAAGACCTCCTCTTTCCTCGAATAGAGAATGGGGACGACGGGAAGACCCGCACACGGGGCCTGAACTGCCATGGCCTCAAGGGTCGATATGCCGATAATGGGGACCTGTAGGGCGTGGCACAATCCTTTTGAAAGAGAGAGCCCTATCCTTAGACCGGTAAAGCTGCCCGGACCGGTTGCCACTGAAACGCTTTTTATCTCACGGATCTCCCGCTCTGAGGAAGTAAGTAGAAAGTCAAGGGCCGGCATCAGGTTCCTGAAATGCCCCTTTCCCTCAGACATCAGGTGCTCTGCCACGAGGACCCCCCTTTCAGAGAGAAGGGCAAGGGAGAATTGGACGGTAGAGGTGTTGATGGCCAGGATCATATGAGGGTGACACGATGCGAGTTAGGCGTTACGCGTAAAAACTGCAAGTTACAGGTTGAGCGCCGGAAAATAGAGGTCATGGGTCATCCTGTGTCTATTTTTTCCAATCAACAATCATCAATCAACAATCGTCAATGACACGGCCTATCCCATGAGCCGTTTGATGTCGTTATAGACGACGAACACCATCAGCAGAACCAGGAGAAAGATCCCCATTTTTTGGAGAAGCTCACGTTTCTTGATATGGAGCGGCCGTCCGATGATCAGCTCCATGAGGAGCAGGACAATGAACCCGCCATCCAGGACCGGCACCGGAAGGAGATTCAAGATGCCCAGGTTGATGCTGATAACGGCAGTGAAAGGGATCAGATGGACCCAGTTTTCCTGGGCCAGTTGGCCGGTCATCTGACCAATCAGGATAGGGCCCCCAACCGTCTCCATCGGAATGACTCTCTGGATAAGTTTTACAACGGTCAGACAGGTCAACTCAATGATTTCCCAGGTCTTTCGGAACCCTTCCCCGATGGCGGCCCCAGGTCCGAGGTCCACCTTTTCAAACGTCCCGGCCGCGACGATCCCGATCAGGGGCGAACGGATCTCCTCACCAAAGATGTTTTGGGTCACCGAGACTTCCGGTACCACTGTGAGCGTAACAACCCCGGCCTCCCTCTTCACCGTCACATCAATGGGTTGTCCCCTATTTCCCTGTATGATTTCCTTGATCTGGGGCCAGTTTGCCGTTTTCTGACCGTCCACGGACACGATGATATCCCCTTTCAACAAACCTGCCTTGCTGGCCGGCGAGTCTTCCCTCACCTGCCCGATTTCCGGGGTCATGACATGGACCCCTGCCACCATGTAGAAACCGCAGAAGATGAAGAGGGCGAGAAGCAGGTTGAATAGGGGGCCTGCGGCCACGATGCCGATCCGTTTGGCCACATGTTTGTTGCTGAAGGATTTTTTCTCATCTTCAGGGGAAAGGGGTTCCGTCTCTTCATCGGCGTTTTCTCCCAACATCTTCACATAGCCGCCCAAGGGGAGGGCGGAGATGAGATATTCCGTTTCTCCCACCTGTTTTCCCACCAGTTTCGGGCCGAAACCCAAGGAGAATTTAAGGACCTTTACACCGAAATACTTGGCGGCCAGAAAATGACCCAATTCGTGAAAAAATATCAAGACGCCAAGGACCACGAGAAAAGGGAGGATGTAGTATAGAAAAAAATGTATGGATTGATCTAAGTGCATGGGAGTTCTCCAGTCTTAACCTACTCTATTCCGCCTGAGGCGGGACTTGACGGATTAACGGCTCAGCTGTCTCCTGGCCGTGTCCCTTGCCCACCGATCCGCTGCCAGCACCGCTTCAATGGTTTCGACGGGAGAATGGGTGTGGGCGTCCATGGTCTTTTCTATCAAATCCGGTATGTCCAGGAAACCGATCGTGCCCCTCAGGAAGGCGTCAACGGCAATTTCATTGGCCCCGTTTAAGACGGCAGGCATGCTTCCCCCGGTTGTCGCTGCCTTCAAGGCCAGTTCCAGACATCTGAATCGTTTCATATCCGGTTTTCTGAAACTGAGGTCCCCGATCTTTTCCAGATCCAGCGACGGAAGATCATTGCCGAGATGTCGCGGATAGGAGAGGGCATAAGAGATCGGAAGGGTCATGTCAGGTATGCCCATCTGGCTGATGATAGCGCCGTCTCGGTATTCCACCATGGAGTGGACGATGCTCTGGGGGTGTATCAGGATATCGATCTGATCCATTTCCAGATCGAACAACCATCTGGCCTCGATGACTTCGAGACCCTTATTCATCAGGGTCGCCGAATCGATGGTGATCTTGGGACCCATCTCCCAGTTGGGGTGCTTGAGGGCCTGGGCGGCTGTAACCTGGCGCATCTCCTTTAGGGAAAGGTCCTTGAACGGTCCTCCTGAGGCGGTCAGGATCACCCGTTTCAGATCTCCTCTCGGGTGCCCTTGAAGGGATTGAAGGATCGCACTGTGTTCACTGTCGATGGGCAGGATGGTTACGCCCCTCTTTCGCGCCTCGGCCATTACCAGGGGGCCGGCCATGACCATGGTTTCCTTGTTGGCGAGGGCGATATTCTTTCCGGCCTTGATGGCCTCATAGGTAGGTAACAGGCCCGCTGCACCGGTCATGGCGGAGACCACGGTATCCACCCCTTCAAGGGTTGCCAGGCGCACGAATCCCTCGACGCCGGAGAAGATCTTAGGGGTATTCCCCGCAGGCAGGCGGGAGCGTACCCGGGCCGCGACGGAATCGTTCAATAGAGCCACGGCTGCGGGCCGGAAGATCTTTATCTGTTCTAAGAGGAGGTCCCCGTTTCTGCCGGCTGAAAGGGCCACGATTTTGTATTCCTCGGGGTGGGTCCTGGCTACCTTAAGGGCGGAGACGCCGATGGACCCGGTGGCGCCTAACAGGGCGATCTTCTTCATGCCGATGCTCCAGTCAAAATGAACCGTGAATAATGGGGACCTGTGCTCATTTTCACCTATGGCGACCCAAGGTCAAGACAAAGATAGATATAAAGAACGGGGACGGCAAAGAGAAGGCCGTCTATCCTGTCGAGTATGCCCCCGTGCCCGGGGAGAAGATGCCCTGAGTCCTTTACGCCATGGATTCGCTTCAACATCGACTCGCACAAATCGCCGATCTGGCCTGCCATGGACAGGATCGCCACAAGGATCAGCACCTTCAGGTCCAGGGGGGAGGGCCCGAACAGACGAATGAAGAGGGATGCGGCCACCATGCTGGAGACCAGCCCGCCGATGGCCCCCTCCCACGTTTTATTCGGGCTGACCGCTTCATATAGCTTGTGCCTTCCCAGGAGTCTGCCGACATAGAAGGCGCCTGTATCGCCGGCAAAGACAACGATCAGCAGGAAAAATATCCAGATCGGTCCCTTGGGCCGCAGGTCGATGAGTATGAGCAGCGCAAGCGGGAGCGTCACATAAACAGGGCCGAACAGGGCCTTTCCGAGATCTTCGGCCGCGAGTTTTCGGGGACCCGCTGCCATGAACCCTGTCATCGGTACCAGCGCCCATAACAGAATAATGGCTGGCACAAACATGATCTGCCGAAGGTATATGACGGCGAACAGGAGAAATGTTAAAAGGCCGATAACCCATAGGAGGGGCTTCGGAAGGCGTGCAGCGGTCACAGTAAAATATTCCCTGAGACCGGCCAGGGAGGCGGCGCAGATGACCGAATAGAACAGCCATCTGGGTCCGGTGCCTATCAGAAAGATGAGGATGGGTACGGCGATTATGGCTGTCAGCCATCGTTTCAGATGCATATTCATCCATCGGAGCGATTTTATATCAGCCCCTCATTTTCCAGTCCCTGCTCTCTACTGCTTACTTCCTATGCCCCCGAACCGCCTCTCCCGCTGCTGATAGTCCCGGATCGCGGCCAGGTACTCGTTCTTGCCGAAGTCGGGCCACAGGGTAGGGGTGATATAAATCTCACTGTACGAAATCTGCCACAACAAAAAGTTGCTGACGCGGTATTCACCGCTGGTTCGGATCAGCAGATCGGGGTCCGGCATCCCGGATGTATAGAGGGCATCCGAGACCACCTGCTCGGTGATTTCATCCGCAGCCATATCGCCCTGTTGAACCCGCTCTACAATCTTAAGGACGGCGTCCAGGATCTCCTGCCTCCCCCCGTAGCTGAGGGCCAGGGTCAAGGTCATCCGGCTGTTGGAGGAGGTCCTTTCCATGGTGTCCAGAAGAATATCTCGGGTGTGTTTCGGAAGCCTTGAGGTCCTGCCGATGGTTTTGAGCCTGATTCCGTTTTTCTGCATCTCTCCCAGTTCGTTTTTCAGAAATCGGTTGAGGAGTCTCATGAGGGCCTGGACTTCGTGTGCGGGTCTCTTCCAGTTTTCTTCGGAAAAGGCATAGAGGGTGAGCCAGCGGATCCCCATTTCACGGCTCAGCGTCACGATTTCTCTGACGGCGTCGGCGCCCTTCTGATGCCCCAGGATGCGGCTGAGGCCTTTGTTTTTGGCCCACCGGCCATTGCCGTCCATAATAATGGCGACGTGGTCAGGCAATCGTCTGGAATCGATGGCTGTCATGGTATTTCGTCTAAGAGCGCCGGTCAGGACATTGTGTAAAGAAGAGCGAAGCGAAAGATCAGAATTCCATGATTTCCTTTTCTTTGCGGGAGGTTATCTCATCAATCTGTTTAATGAACGCATCTGTTATCTTCTGCACGTCGTCCTGAGACTTGAAGAACTCATCTTCCGAAATCTCTTTTTCGGTTTTCAGCTCCTTGAACATTTCGTTGGCTTCGCGCCTGAGATTACGTATTGAGATGCGGTTTTCCTCGGCCATTTTCTTTGCCAGTCTTGCCAACTCTTTTCTTCTTTCCTCTGTCAGCGGTGGTATCGAAATCCGGATGATTTTGCCGTCGTTGGCAGGCGTCAGCCCCAGTTCGGATTTGAGGATGGCCTTTTCGATATCGCCGATAATGGACAGGTCCCAGGGTTGAATGGTGATAAGCCGGCTCTCCGGGACAGCGATGGATGCCACCTGTTCCAGGGGCATCTGGGTGTCGTAGCAATCGACTTTGATCCCTTCTAAAAGGGCGGTAGAGGCCCGCCCTGTCCGGATTCTCCTGAAATCCCTTTCAAGGGCCTCTGTGGTCTTGTTCATTTTCTGACGCATTTCGGAAAGGATTTCGTCCTTCATGGCGCTGCTCCTTATCCGGACAAGCCGGAACAAAAAAGGTCTCACACGGAGACACAGAGACACGGAGTTTTCTTGTGATGTTCTCACAAGACGCATTGGACAACTGCCCAACCCGGATAGACGGGCGGTGCGAATTCAGAAATTGAGCCCCGGCAACATCAAGGAACGGGATGCCGCCGGGCACGGCTATGGCTCGACGGTGGCGATTAACCCTCGGAGTCACCCAACTGAAATCGGACAAACCGTCTGATGACGATGTTTTCTCCTGTCTTGGCGATCAATCCGTTTAACAGGTCCTGAACCGTGATGTCAGGGTTCTTTACAAAAGGCTGTTCCAAGAGGCATGCCTCGGAATAGAACTTGGCAAGTTTCCCTTCCACGATTTTGTCTAAGACTTTTTCCGGTTTTCCAGATGCCTTGGCCTGGGATGCATAAATCTCTTTTTCCCTGGCCAGAAGATCGGCGGGTACGCTTTCGCGATCGATGGCGACCGGGTTGGTCGCGGCAACCTGAATGGCGACATCCTTTACGAACTCTGTGAAATCATCCGTTTTGCCCGTGAAGTCTGTTTCACAATTGGCCTCGACCAAGACCCCGATTTTCCCCCCTGCATGGATATAAGACTGCACCTGCCCCTGGGAGGTGAGCCGTCCCCCACGCTTTTTGGCCGTTGCGATCCCCTTTTTTCTCAGATAATCGATGGCCTTGTCAATATCCCCATTACATTCCGAAAGCGCTGTCTTGCAATCCATTATTCCAACGCCGGTCTTTTCCCTCAGCTCTTTGATGGTTGAAGTCGATATCGTCAATTTATACCCCCAGTTGATGGATGTTTGGTATTTTTTGATGCGCGATGGTCAATAGCCCCGCTCATCCTTCCACAGACATGACATGTTGTTCGTCCGTTGCTTCGCCCGTGTCAGAAACATCGGTTTTTGGAAGGACGATAATTTCAGGTCCCCCTTCTTTCCCCTCTGCAATGGGAGGCGTTTCGACGGTCTCGGGCTCAGCGGCCTCCTGTTCTTTTCTTAAGGCATCTTCTTCTCTTAACCGCTGCTCTGCAATATTGTGTCCCTCGATGCAGGCGTCTGCAATCTTGGAGCAGATGAGTCTGATGGCCCGTATGGCATCGTCATTCCCCGGTATAAGGAAGTCGATTTCATCCGGATCGCAATTGGAGTCGGCGATGGCAACAACGGGGATGCCGAGCTTTTTGGCTTCTTTGACGGCGATTTTCTCTCTTTTGGGATCGACAATGAACACCACTCCCGGCAGTTCATCCATATTTTTGATCCCCCCAAGATTTTTTTCGAGCTTTTCAAGTTCCTTGTTCATCTTGAGGATCTCTTTTTTCGTATAGCGGTTGATCGAGCCGTCTGCCTTCATCCGTTCGAGTTCTTTAAGGCGAGAAATGCTTTTCTTGATCGTCTGAAAATTGGTGAGGGTGCCCCCCAGCCATCGGTTGACCACATAGAACATGCCGCAACGTTCGCTCTCCTCCACAACAGATTCATGTGCCTGCTTTTTGGTCCCGACAAAAAGGACGGGGTATCCTTCGGAGACGGACCTGACAATGAAATCATAAGCGATTTTAATAAGTCTGACCGTCTTCTGAAGGTCAATAATATGGATCCCGTTTCGCGCCCCAAAAATGTATGGCTTCATTTTGGGATTCCAGCGTCGTGTCTGGTGACCAAAATGGACACCTGATTCCAGAAGTTGCTTCATGTTGATAATTGCTGCCATTCAATCCTCCTTAAAGATAGTGAGATCGACTCAGATCTCGATGCCGGTTTTCCCTCGGTTCGGAAACGCTCACACCCATAAGGCTGCAGAGCACCTGGCAAAAGTCCAAACCTGTGATTTTTGCTTCATTGACCCTTGAACTCATCCGCCTGATCTGGTATTCTCCGACAGAAGCCGCCGACAGGGGCCATGGCCCGTTTAAAGGCCTTTCATAGCGTTGCCGGGTTCATCGTTCGACAAAAAAGAGCGTTGTCTCTCTCATATTGATTCGGAACGTGAAACCTGAAAAACGCCATCTTCAGAGTGAATACGTTCAGGCGCCCGGTCAGGATCGGCCAATGAACACGCCCGGGCCTAAAGAGCCTCGGATTGCGTATCGAGGCTCAAAAATTCATAAGCCGTAATATATAACATCGATCGTTTTGATTTGCAAGAAAAAAATGGAGAACCCTTCAACGCGGTTTAAGGGTTCAACGTTCCAGGGGGTTCAGGCCCTTGCCTGTGGCAGGGGAAACCGGAAGCCTTGTCTGGAATTCGGAGATCGCAGATGGCTTGCAGGGTTTTCAATCGACAATCGTCCATAAATAATTGAGCGGCGTCGTCATGGATGAAAACATCGGAAAAGGCATCAGACGGCTGGCCGAAGATGCTGAGGCACGCATCGCTCGCTCCATACTGCGCTGGAAATACAAAAAGGAGGGCGTTTCACCCCCCGGGGATGATGATCTCGAAAGCCGCTCTCGAAGGATCGCCGACACGGCCCGAGGCGTGATTTCAGAGAGGGGAAAAAGCGTCTGGAACGAGTTCAAAAAGGTCTACGCCAAATCCGGGGTCAATGAGGATCCACGCAGGTGATTTACAGCAGACGACTCCTGGACGTCAGAAAAAATCTGGACGAGGCCGAGGGGGATAGGTTCTCTCCATGGGCCTGTCTCAGCCGGGACGCCGTAAGAAAAAGAGACGATCCTGACGTCGACCAGGGACACCGACAGAGTTTCTCAGTCGATTCCGATCGGATACTCCATTCCTTGGCCTATTCCCGTTATATCGACAAGACCCAGGTCTTTTATCTTATCAAAAACGATCATATTACCCACAGGGTCCTGCACGTACAGCTCGTATCCAAAATCGCAAGGACCGCCGGGCGTCTCCTTTGTCTGAATGAAGACCTGATCGAGGCCATAGCCCTCGGGCACGATATCGGGCACACGCCGTTTGGCCATGATGGGGAGAAATTTCTCTCCAGGCTGTGTCAATCCCACCATCTCGGCCGATTTCTTCATAATATCCAGGGCGTCCGTTTTCTGCAGAAGATCGAGAGGAAGGGGAAGGGGTGGAACCTGACATTGCAGGTTCTGGACGGGATTCTCTGTCACGACGGGGAGATTCACTCCCAGCTTCTCGAACCCAAAAGAGAAAAATCGTTTGATACCCTGACCGAGGAAATGAGGCAAAAGGCGCAAGACCCCTCCGTCGATCTCCGGCCCATGACATTGGAGGGGTGCGTTGTCAGGATGGCCGATACCATCAGCTATATCGGACGGGACATCGAAGACGCCATCAGGCTTGGCTTAATCAAACGTCGGGATATTCCGGACGATTGCCGGCAGGTCCTGGGAGACACCAATGGGACGATCGTCTATACCCTTGTGGAAGATCTTATTGCGAACAGTCTGGATAAACCCTATTTGAGCTTCAGTGGCGATGTGGGATCGGCGTTGAAGAAGTTGAAGCGTTTCAATGAAGAGCGTATCTACAAGGATCCGAGGGTCAAGGCACAGACAGACAAGATATATCTCATGTTTGAACTGCTGTTTCAAAAATATCTTGAGGACCTTGAAATGAGCAATCCCAACTCAGACATCTTCAAGGGTTTTCTGTCCGGGATGTCTCAGCAGTATATGGAGCAAACAGCGCCCGCAGCGGTCGTTCGCGATTTTGTCGCAGGCATGACGGATGAATATTTTCTGGGTCAGTGCCGGAAAAAGCTCATCCCGGAGATGCGGCCGACCTTTTCCCCCTGACGCCCGCAGGTGTCGGCGCTCAAGTGGAACGAACCCCGAATGTTGTACCTTGAACCTGTGAACGCTTGCGAGTATTTTTTGATAAATTTTGTTGACAAAAGGAGAACGACCGATTAATTGTGTAATCGCATTTCGGAACCCGTTGTCCGCTTTGTACGGAAATAAAAGACAGTTGAGTTCAAGCATAAAAGATTCCTATCTCAGATAATGGCTTTGAATAAAGAGTCTCAAATCAAATACCATGAAAATATGCAACCGATCGTTTCTAAATCCGCTTACGTGAAACACGTCACCATCGCTGCCGTTTCTATTGAGGCATAAGATACGCTGCATACGTGGACTATTATTAAAGATTCTATATCTTTTTAAACCGAACAAAAGCAGAACCGATTTTTTTCATGGCCCGATCCATAATCGATGAGGCGCTGCCAACAGGTAGCGGTTCAAATATCTGATGATCTGCGTAAATCCATGAGCGCACGAAGCCGTGGAGATTGCGGAAATCCTGAAGATCACTGAAGCGCCATGTTCTCCATGGCACATGCCGCATCCACGGCGGTGAACGGATGGCCCGATGAGCGTTGCTGACCCGTAGCGATGACGGGGTCAATTCTTTTTTTGTAACAGCCGAGTCAGACAAAATCCTAACTGCAAAATGGAGGCCCGTGATATGGTTCAGGGGGGGGGACTCAAAGAAGGCGAGACCATTCTGAAGCTTGAAGATGTCCATATGTTTTTTGGCAAGGTAGCCGCCCTGTCTGGTGTCAGCCTGAATGTCAGAAAGGGAGAAATCCATTCGATCATCGGTCCCAACGGGGCCGGAAAGACCGTTATGATGAATTGCATCAACGGGCTGTATAAACCCCAGAGAGGAGAGATCTATTACAAGGGCGAGCGGGTCACCCATCTGAGGCCCCATCACAGGGCCGAGCGGGGCATTTCACGCACGTTTCAGAAACTGGAGCTATTCGGCGGGATGTCGGTCCTCGACAATATCCGCTTAGGACGGCACATCCACCTCAAGAGCGGCATTTTGAGCGGTTCCGTATATGTCGGTAAGACCAAGAAGGAAGAAATCGCATCCCGGCAGTTCATTGAGGAGGAGATCATCGATCTTCTCGAGATAGAGAGCATCCGGGACAAGCCTGCCCATATGCTCCCTTACGGGCTGCAGAAGCGGGTTGAACTGGGAAGGGCATTGGCCCTCAATCCGGAACTGCTGCTGCTGGATGAGCCGCTGGCCGGGTTAAACCTGGAAGAGGTGGAGGATATGGCCCGGTTTATCCTCGACATCAATGAAGAGAAGCGCTGGAAGGTCACCTGCGTCCTGGTTGAGCACGACATGGGCGTGGTTATGGACATATCGCACCGTGTCAATGTGCTCAATTTCGGCAACCAGATTATGGATGGTCCGCCTGAGGAAGTTCAGGCGAATCCCGATGTAGTGAAGGCCTATCTGGGTGAAGAGGATTTGTATTCCACAAGGAGGTAACGAAGACGATGGGTGGAAACGGGATTGAAATCACCAAAGACCTCACGATCCCCCGGCTTTTTGTCAGCCAGTGTAAAAAATACGGCAACACGAAGGTCGCCATGCGGGAGAAGGAATTCGGCATCTGGATGCCCTTTACGTGGCAGGACTACTATGACAATGTGAAATATCTCTCCCTCGGCCTGGTGAGCCTCGGTTTGAAACGGGGGGACAAGGTGGCCATGATCGGTGATAACCGCCCCGAGGGGCTCTGGGCGGAGATGGCCGCCATCTGCGCGGGCGGCGTTGCCGTCTGGTTGTTTCAGGACTGTATGATGGAGGAGGTCAAATATATTATTGACCATTCCGATTCCAAGTTCTTTGTGGGCGAGACCCAGGAAGAGGTGGACAAGGCCCTGTTGATCAAGGATGACTGCCCCAAGCTCCAAACCATCGTCTGGGATGATCCCAAGGGGATGAGAAATTACCACCAGGAATATCTCATCAGCATCAAAAAGGTCCAGGAGCTTGGAAAGGCCATGGATCAGAAGGAGCCGGACCTCTTCGAAAAAATGGTCAATGAAGGGACGGGCGACGATGTCTGTCTCCTCTTCTATACATCCGGGACCACGGCCCTCCCCAAAGGGGCATTGTTGACCCACTGGAACATGCTGACCATGGGGAGGAATCTCATGGCCGTCGATCCCTGTTACGACACCGACGATTTTGTATCCTACCTCCCCTTTGCCTGGATCGGCGAGCAGATGATGTCCATATCGTGCGGTCTCCAGGTGGGGTATACCCTCAATTTCCCGGAAGAGCCAGAGACGGCCCAGGAAAATATTCGAGAGATCGGCCCCCATGTAATGTTTGCGCCGCCCAGGCTGTATGAGGGGATGACGCGTCAGGTCCAGGTCAAGTATATCGATTCCACCTGGATCAAGAGAAAGGTGTACGAATTCGCCACCAACGCGGGATATAAGGCCGCCAATCTCAAGTTCGACAAAAAGCCGATACCCCTGGGCGTTAAATTCCTGCACTGGATCGCCTCCATTACCATGCAGAAAAAGCTGAAGGACCATCTGGGCCTGTCGCGACTTCGACACTGCTACACCGGGGGGGCTGCCATGGGACCGGACCATTTCCGTTTTTTTCATGCCCTGGGCGTCAACCTGAAGCAGATCTACGGACAGACCGAGATCGCCGGCATATCCATTGTGCACCGGGACGGGGACGTCAAGTTCGATACCGTAGGGACACCGATCCCGGAAACAGAGGTCCGGATCACCGAGGAAGGGGAGATCATATGCAAAAGTCCCTCCGTGTTCGTCGGCTATTACAAAAACGAGGAGGCCACAAAGAAGACCCTTGTGGATGGATGGCTCTATTCCGGAGACAGGGGGTTTATCGACGAAGATGGACACCTCGTGGTATTTGACCGGTCCAAAGACGTCATGACCCTCTCCGACGGAAGGCCGTTTTCGCCCCAATACCTTGAAACCCGGCTCAAATTCAGCCCCTTTATCGGGGAGGCCTGGGCCATCGGCGATAAGCGGGAATACATCACGGCCGTCATGTGCATCGATTATGCGGTGGTGGGGAAATGGGCCGACGATAAGAAGCTCAACTATACGAGTTATATGGAGCTTTCCCAGAAACCGGAGGTTTACGACCTGGTCCAGAAACAGATTGAAGAGGCCAACAGGGATCTGCCTGCGCCGGCCAAGATCCGGAAGTTCGTCAACCTCTACAAGGTGTTCGATGCCGATGACGAGGAATTGACAAGGACATCCAAACTGAAGCGGGCCTTTGTGGAAAATCGGTATAAAGATATCGTAAATGCACTCTATTCGGATGCAGACACCGTTCATATGGACACGAAGATTACCTACGAGGACGGAAGGGAGCAGCGGATCAAGACCGATCTGCATATTCAGAAGATCGATGTGTAGGAAGCAGGGAGCGGGGAGCAGGGAAATAAAACAGGGAGGAAGTTGAGAATGGAGCTGTTTTTCATGAGTTTGACCACAGGCATCATGGTGGGGGGGATTTATGCCTTAGTGGCATTAGGGTGGGTCCTTATTTACAAGTGCTCGGGCGTCCTCAATCTGGCCATGGGGGAACTGACCATCATCGGGGCGTATGTGAGCTATACCTTCCACAGCATCGGCGTTCCCTTTGTCCCTGCCGTCTTGTTGACCCTGTTGGTGGGGATTGCCTTGGGCATCCTGACGGAACGTATCTTCCTGGACAAGCTCATCGGCGAGCCGATTCTGGCCGTTATCATGGTGACGGTGGGGCTTTCTTTTTTCTTGAAGGGCCTCGTAGGATATCTGTGGGGATCCGACACCCGGGTGTTTGATCCCCCTGTTTTCGACATTAAGCCGATTTCGGTCGGATTCCTCCAGATTTCCCCCGTATATCTCTGGTCATTCATCCTCTCCATTGTCCTGCTGATCGTCTTTGTCTGCTTTTTCAAGTACACCCGATGGGGACTTTCCATGCAGGCCACGGCCGATGATGAAACGGCTGCGCTCTCCTTAGGGGTGAGCGCCCGGTTTGTGTATGCGGCGGCCTGGGCCATAGCATTCATGAGCGCGGGCGTGGGCGGGGCCCTGCTCGGAAACATCAACGGCATCAATGTCTCTGTGGGTTATCTGGGGCTGCTGGTCTTGCCCGCCGTGGTCCTGGGCGGACTCAATTCCGTGCCGGGCGCCATTGTCGGCGGCATCCTCATCGGTCTGCTCCAGAATTTTTCAGGAACCTATCTGGATCAGTATTTCCCGGGCGGGGTCAAGGAGATTGTTCCCTTTGCCTTTATGGCCATCTTCCTCCTGTTCAAGCCCTATGGGCTTTGGGGGTGGGAGCGGATTGAGCGTGTATAAGGATTGAGGGATTCATTTTGCAATACCTCAATACCTAAATTTCACAATTGCGAGGTTTCGTCTATGTCAAGTGTATGGTTGCCGTGCGGGGATTACCACCAGGATTATGCTGAGGATCAGGGATGGTGGCAGACTCGATTTATTAAGGGAAAAATGATCCTGCTCCTCCTTACGGTCTTTGTCGGCATTCCGCTCTTTGCCGGTGAATACTGGATGAGCGTGGCGACCATGGTCGGATATACCGCCATGGGGGCCCTGGGGGTCCAGCTCCTCATCGGGTATTCCGGTCTTCTCACCCTGGGCCATGCCGCCTTTATTGCGGTGGGGGCCTACACCAGCACCATGCTGATCCTGCAGTTCCCCTGGCCCCAGTTCCTTCTGGACTCGGGACTCGCCTATCCGGTCAGCATCGTTGCCGCCGGGATTGTTGCGGGTCTGTGGAGCGTCCTTTTCGGCCTTCCTTCCGTAAAGGTGAAAGGCTTTTATTTGATCCTGACCACCATGGCGGCCCAGTTCATCACCGTGGATTTTATCCTGACCCAGTATGTCAGCCAGATCGGCGGCAGGGGCCAGGCCTTCTCACTCCCCCCCGGCACCATCAAGATAGGGCCATGGGTTGTTGATGATGAACGGAGCGTCTACTTTCTCATGGCCGTTTTGCTGACCTTGATGGTGATCGTTCTCGCCAACCTGCTCCGTTCCAAGCCGGGTCGCGCCTGGGTGGCCATCCGCGACAACGATATCGCCGCAGAGGCCCTGGGCATCAATATCGTTTGGTATAAGCTCCTGGCCTTCTTTGTGGCCGGCTTCATGGCTGGCGTTGCCGGGGCGTTCTGGGTGTGCAATACTGCGGCCCTGAGCCCTGAACACTTCCAGTGGTTTCTATCCCTCTGGCTGGTAGGCGTCATTCTGATCGGCGGGGTCGGTTCGATCCAGGGGGCCATCTTCGGGTCCATCTTCATGGTGGTTGTCATGGAACTGCTCCAGATGGTGGCTATTCCAGTGGCCGATTATTTCCCAAGGATTCTTATGGATTTTGCCTATATCAAGGATATGGCATTCGGTCTGGCCATCTGCGCCTTTCTCATTTACGAGCCCAACGGACTGGCCTATCGCTGGTGGCAGGCAAAGAACTACTTTAACCTATGGCCGTTCTCCTATTAGAGGGAGGCATTGCGTCTTGTTTCAAACGGCGCTCGAAAAGATCTGATTTCAACCATGGCATGACGGATCGACGGTTTGACAACTCAACCAAGACTCGAAAGGAGGTGAAAAGATTCCATCATTTGATTCGGCGACAGGGGTTAACAGGATGCTTTCACATTAGCAAAGGGGGATAAATCTATGAAGAAAAGCATTTCTCTAAAGGTGTTGGTAGTGTTGCTGGGCGTGGTTTTCCTGGCAGGGATTTCGACGATCGCCGCGGCCAAAGAGATCAAGGTCGGCGGGATCATGGATACGACCGGGGCTACCTCGGACGTGGGCAAGGATTACGCCATCGGCATGGCGGACGCCTTTAAGTATATCAATTCTAAGGGGGGCGTCAACGGCAAGGAGATCAAATATACGTGGTTCGACTACGGATATCGGGTTCCCGAGGCCATCACCAAGTACAAGATGTTGAAACGGATGGGAAACGTCGTCATCATGGGATGGGGGACCGGAGATACCGAGGCCCTGTCGCCCACGGTCAACAAAGATCAGATCCCCTACGTGTCCGCATCCTATTCCGCGCACCTGACAGACCCGAAGAAGACACCCTACAACCTCTTCTTTTCTTCCGACTATTCCACCAATGCCAGGTCTGCCATCACCGCCTGGTTTGACAAAAAATGGAGCAAACATCCGGATTTCGGCAAGAGAAAACCGCGATTTGCCTGCTGTTACATGTTCGCCTCTCCCTACTGCTCTGCGCCGATCAAGGCCATAAAGGACCAGGCTGCGATCCTGGGCTTTGACATCGGTCCGGATCAGGACGTATCGCTCTTCGCCCTGGATACCAAGAGCCAGATCATGGCCCTGAAGGATTTCAAGCCGGACCTCCTCTGGCACGGAAATACCACCATGTCGGTGGCGGCAACGGTCCGCGATGCCTATGCCCTTGGACTGGGAGCGGCCTGGATCGTCAACAACTGGGGGTTTGATGAAAACCTGCCCCGCCTGGCCGGAGAGGCGGCGGAAGGGGTCATGGGCGCCACGCCCTGCGCTTTTTTTGGAGAAAACGTCAAAAACATGGACTTAGTGGTTTCCTCAGCCGAGATGTATAGCCCCGGCGTGCCCCTGGGCAAACGCCTCAACCGGACCATCCAGGCATGGGGGGATGCCCTGATTACCTGGGAGGCACTGATCCGGGCGGACAAGAAAGGGATCGATGTTACGGCCAAGGGCTCGGGCCCTGCCATTATGAAGGAGGGGTTTGAAACCCTCAGAAACTTTGACATCGGTCTCGGCGCTGCGCCGATCAGCTTTACGTCGACCGATCACAGGCCGGCCACCGGGTGTATCATCCAGGAATGGAAAGGTGGAAAATTCCACGTGGTGGACAATGTGGACCTCAAGAAAAAATGGCCTGAATTGTGGGAAACCAAGTGGTTAGGATGGTAGGCAACCGGAAACATCACCCCCGGAGGTAGGGTCTTGGATAACGCAGAGGCAATACTGAAGATCAACAATATCGAGGTCAAGTACCATGAGGTCATCCTGGTGCTCAAAGGCGTCTCCATTGAGGTCCCCTACGGGGGCATCGTGGCGCTGCTTGGGGCCAACGGCGCAGGCAAGAGCACGACCCTGAAGGCCATTTCCGGCCTCTTGAAGACCGAAGACGGCGAGGTGACCGATGGCGGCATCCTGTATGAAGGGAAATACATCCATCATCAAAGGGCCGCGAAGATCGCCAAGGCCGGGATCGTTCAGGTCATCGAAGGGCGTAAGGTGTTCGAGCACCTGACCGTTGAGGAAAATCTCAAGGTGGGCGCCCATCTGAGGAAGAGCGGGTCCGTAAAGGACAAGCTTCAGATGGTGTATCACTATTTCCCCAGGCTTATTGAAAAACGGAACGAAACCGCCGGATTTGTGAGCGGCGGCGAGCAGCAGATGACCGTTGTGGGAAGGGCCTTGATGACCGAGCCTAAGTTGGTGCTGCTGGATGAGCCTTCCATGGGCCTGGCCCCGATGCTCATTCATGAGATCTTCAATATCGTCACAAAGCTCAATCAAGAGGAAAAGATTTCCATCCTCCTTGTGGAGCAGAATGTGAAGCTGGCCCTGAAGGTGGCGCCCTATGCCTATGTCATGGAGACCGGCAGGATCGTGATGGATGACGCCTCTGATAAGTTGAGCCAGAACGAAGATATCAAGGACTTCTACCTCGGCATGGGCGCCGGGGGAAAAAAGAGCTTTCGCGATGTAAAGCATTATAAGCGGAGAAAGAGATGGCTGAGCTGAACCAATTATATGGAGGTCTATTATGAAGAAAAGACTGGTTTTGATGACCGTGCTCATTTTTGGTTTGAGTGTCGCTTTGATGTCCTGCGTTACGGCGCCGGTCAAACCCACTGACAAGAATTTTATTGCGCCCAAGGTTACGCTTGAGTCCTTCGAGGTGCCCCAATATGACGGGTACTGGTATTATGCCAAGGCGGTGAAACCAACCAAAGGGAACCCTGATGACAGGGGTGCGATGCTCCCCATGAGCTTTCTCTTCAATGTGGAAAATAGTAACTCTTATCCTGTTTTATTGAATGGGATGACCTTTACCGTAAAGTTTGATAAGGAATTTGCTTTAGTCACCTATAATAATAACGATCAATACTGGATCCCGGCCAACAAGACCGACCAGATTCGGGCCACGACGCTCATCACGGCGCGGTCGGCCCTGTTGAGCCTAATGGTTACGGGCGGTTTTCAGTTAAAGGCCATGGGCATAAGCCCCTTTGATGCCCTCGAAAAGTGGTGGAAGGGAGTTCCCGAAGGAACCACGCCGGTGCATATCACCGAATGTTCATTCTCATTTTCGGCGGACGGCGTATCCAAGACGTATCCCTATGAGATCCAGGCCCAGTAATTTCTGATCCATTAGGCCCTTTGCCGCTGTTCATCGGCGGCAAAGGGTATTTTTTTGCGAGGAATACTATGGGATTATACGATTTTACCTTCTATGACCTGATCAGCCGCAATGCCACTGCCTTTGGCAGCAAGGGGGCCTGGTATGAGGTGGATGACGGCCGGACCCTGACCTTTTCCGAATATAAGGAAAAGGTGGACCGCCTCGCCTGTGGACTCGAGAAATCCGGGATCCGGAAAGGGGACCGGATTGGGGCCGTTGGAAAGAACAGCCTCGAATATTTTCTCCTCTATGGTGCAGCCGCAGCCCTGGGGGCCATCATGCTCCCCATCAACTGGCGGCTCTCCGCAGATGAAATGGGCTATAATCTGAATGACTGTCAGCCGAGGGTGGTGTTTGCAGACAAGGAATTCCAAGCATCGATCAAGGGATTGACGGACAGACTTCCATCGGTGGAAAAATATTTCAATTTAGGCCCTGAATCCGGCGACTTTTCCGATTTCCAGTCATTGCTGGTTCAGGGGAATGAGTGTGATCCGGTTGAGGTGCATACGGATGATGGATTTGTCATTATCCATACTGCGGCGGTAGCCGGACGACCGAGGGGGGCCCTCCTGAGCCACGGCAATGTCCTCTGTGCAGATATGCATATAGATTATCTATGTGGACTAAAGCGTGAGGACGTGCATCTCAATATCCTTCCCCTGTTTCATGTGGGCGGGCTCTTTATGGCGACGGCCTCCTTCCATGCAGGGGCGCTGAATCTCAATGTGAGCAAGTTCGATGCGGAACAGGCTGTAAGGCTCATTGCAGAGAAGAAGGCCTCCGTGCTGATAGAGTTTCCCCCCATTCTCGCATCCATCCTGGAGCAGCACGAGAAGACGGGGGTGGACATCAGTTCCCTGAGGGCGGTGGCCGGACTGGAATCCCCTGAGACCATTGAAAAATACCAGAAGATCACCGGCGGAACATTTTATGTCCTGTATGGCCAGACCGAGACCTCCTGCCTGGCTACCTTCGGGCCCTACAGCGATCGACCGGGCTCGGCCGGCAGGGTCCTCCCCCTGGCGGAGGTGAGGCTTGTGGACGATTATGATCAGCCGGTCCCGGTGGGAGCGGTCGGGGAGATCACCGTGAAAGGCCCCATGGTCTTCAAGGGCTATTGGAACCTTCCGGAAGATAACGCCTATACCTTCAGGGAGGGCTGGCATCATACCGGGGACCAGGGTCGATTCGATGAGGAGGGGTTCCTCTGGTATGCGGGCCGCAAGGCGGAAAAGGAACTCATCAAACCGGGCGGGGAGAATGTCTATCCCGCAGAGGTGGAAAAGGCCATTCTGGAGCATCCTGCCGTCCTAAAGACCGTGGTATTCGGGGTCCCGGACCCTAAATGGAAGGAAGGCATCAAGGCGGTCTGCCAGCTCAAAGAGGGGGCGTCCCTTGGCGAACAGGAACTCAAGGATTTTGTGGGAGAACGGATCGCACGATACAAGAGGCCCCAGTATGTGGAATTTGTCGCTGAGCTGCCGACACTTGCGGATGGGGCGATTGACAGGGGCAAGGTCAAGGAGTTGTATGGCGGCAAGGCATAAGAAAAGATATCGGAGTCGAAATCGAAAGCCCCGCCGATGGCGGGGCTTTTTTTATTGTGCTTCAATTTCGTCTTGAACTGCATCCTCCTTTGATATATGCTTTTTCGAATCTAATAGATCATTTGATTCTCATACCGTCAACCCTGGAATTTGGCAATCTTTGGACAACTGCTTCCTTTTTCAGGAGAGATCATCATGAAGCCTCACCAGCCGATTCTTTTGGTCTTTTTAGGCATCACAACCATGTTTCTTTGTTCGTGCGCCATGGTCGATTCGGTTACCAAGACATCGGGCTCTTTAGACGCATCCGATGGTCCCGAGACGTTTTATGTGGGACTGGCGGGGCTAAAGCTATTCCCCGAGCCCAGATTCTCTAAAGCCTGCATCGCCACGCTCCCTTTACATGAAAAGGTTGTGAGGGACAAATTGGAAAAGGGGTTTGCCCATGTGAGGGTTGTAAGTACCGGCCAGACAGGGTGGGTGAACAATGCCCATCTCCTATGGAAGGCATCTCCTCCGCCCGAATCCCTTCCAACAAAACCTGCGGCTGTGGCACCATCGCCCCTTCCGGAACGCGCTCCTGAGAAATCGCCTTCCCAAGAGGACGTGATTCAGGAGCCCGAATGCTCAGATCCTGACAGAGAAGGTCGCGATGCTGCCATCTTTAACAGGTTCTAACCATATTTTTTTGCACACACGCTGATTCGATGAGGTCACAGTGACGCATGGACACACCCGAGCCCTCATGCAATAATGACGACAGAAGAAGGGTCAGGCTTTCCGGTTCGTTTTCCGACCCTTTCATTCGAACAAAGAGACTTATCACGGATTCATTTATCGATCTCCTTTCCGTCACTGAGTGCCGGAAAGAGACGGTTCGTGAGGACATCACCGTCGGCTCCACGCCAAAGGCGGCCTATTATCTCCTCCTGGGCATATCTGTGCTTATTGCAGGCTTTGGTCTTCTCATCAACAGCCCTGCCGTGGTTATCGGGGCCATGCTGGTGTCTCCCCTCATGACGCCGATCTTCGGGATATCTCTCGGTCTCGTTCGGGGAGATATGACCCTCTTGCGCAACGCGCTTGTCGCCGAATTCGGAGGGGTCCTTATCGCTATCGGGGCAGCCGCCATACTGGGGCTTTTTCCGTTTGCGCAGGAGGTGACGCCCGAGATGCTTGCCCGCACCAGTCCGACGCTATTGGACCTCCTTGTGGCGGCATTGGCCGGTACCGCAGGCTGCCTGGCCATGATTGACGAACGGATCAGCCCTGTGTTGCCCGGGATTGCAATGGCAACGTCACTGGTCCCGCCGCTTGCTGTCAGCGGGTTGTGTATCGCCTTTCGCGCCTTTGAGGGGGCATGGGGCGCCTTTCTCCTCTTTTTTGCCAATTTTTTGGCGATCCTGGCCATTTCCGCTGTATTGTTCATTGTTGCCGGTTTTGTCAGTTCAGAGGAGATGGGTTCGAAGCTGAAGGTCCTGAAACGGTTTTCAGGACCGGTCATCGGTTTGATACTCGTCACAATCCTGCTTACCCACGCATTGGTGGGGATTGTGGGGGATAGGCGCACCACCAGGACCATAGAGGGGGGGTTAAAAACCGAACTGGCTATGGAGCCGGGCACCTCGGTCGATGAAATTGTATACAAGCGGAAAGAGGGGCGCATCGATATCCTGGCCCTGGTGACAACGCCGCGGGTCCTGTCTCCGAAGAAGATTAAGGAGATACAAGACAGACTCGCTCAGGACCTGGGATTACACACAAATCTGATCATGAGATGTCGCATCAGCAAGGACATTTCATCCACAGGTTCGACAAGCGCTGTGGTGGGCCGCAATCTGGACGGCGAATTCATATCCACGAAACTGGATCCCAAAGTGAAGCGGTTGCAGCTTTCGGAGCAGGTCCTGCGGGAGCTGTTGGAGGATTATCGGGGTACGCATCTGGATCTCGATTCCCTTGACATTGTCGACCTTCCAGACGAGTCCATCCTTGTGGCCGCCCTGCAGGGTTCCCGCCATATTACGCCCTTTGAGGTAGCCGGGTTTGAGAAGAGGATACAGGAGAGGCTGGAGGACCCGAAAGTGCGGCTGCTGATCCGTTCCAGTGATATCACTGATATCAGCGGCAAGGGCCGTGTCCTTTACGGTAGGGCCCATTTCGGCAAGAGCTCTGAACAGGAAGTTCTCACCCGGGAGAAGCTCGAGCGCGAGGTCAAGACCCTCCTTGAGCGCTTCCCCAATACGTTCGCCCCTAATATCGATGCAGAGAAAAGGGGGACGACATGGCATGTGTTGGCAGAGGTCGTGGGGCCCAGAGTACTCACGCCTGCCGAAATTCGTCTTCTTGAAAAAGAGGTCTCCCGGTCCACGGGGCAGGAGATAAATCTGCGAATGTGGTGTCGTGTTGAACTTATGGTGGACAACGCACAATTCATGTCCGTGGAGGGATTCACCAAGAAAGAGGTTGAGAAGCGAACGGGAAAAGATCCATTGAACAGAGAAAATTGATTTGCAGAGGCAACTGTGGGTTTCAGCCCCAACATTAGAAAGCTCCTGAAGATTCCGCTCATTGTCCTTTTGCTGGCAGCGCTCAGCGGCGCCTGGCTTTGGTTTGGTGAAGGTGGGTTTGTCCGCCTGGTTCGAACCGAGGCGGAGCGTCAGGCATATATTGAGAGGATACACAGGCTTGCGGAAGAGAATCAGGCCCTTTTTAACGAGGTTCATCTCCTGCGCACGGATATGCAATATCTGGAATCCGTAGCCAGGAGAAACTTGAATCTCATAAAGGAGAATGAGGTCGTCTACAGATTCGATAACAACTCCACTGGAGTCGCTGATGAAACCGAACGCCCGGAAAGGAGCGTGGATCAAGATGGCGGAACATGATGAATTCTTAGAAGAAATCTTGAACCGTGGACCCTCTGCAGGGTCCCTTGTCCTTATCCTTACACGGATGAAAGAAGATGGACGTCTGAATGAGGTGGTCCAGGCGTGCCTCCGGTTCTTGACGCTTTATCCGGATGACGTTCGTCTTCGAGCCTTGCTGGCGGAATCGTATGCCCAGATGGGATTTTTTACCTTGGCCGGGATCGAGTGCGAAAAGGCTTCCGCTATGATCGACGACGTGGCCTCCGTCTACCGCTTGTTGGCTGATATCTACGCAAGGCAGCAGAGACATTCAGAGGCGGCTGATATGCTCAGGCGTTATCTGGCCCATTATCCGGAGCAGCTCGAAGCCCTGGAGTTCCTGAGGCGGGTCGAAGCGGCCCTGCTTCCGGAGGAGGCTTTGTTTGAGATGGATAATCCTGCAGAGGATCTTGCGCCGTCAGAGGACGAATGCGAGGAAGCGTTGGTGGATTTCGCATCGCCCACCATTGCCGAACTCTACTATTCCCAGGGCCGGATAGATGCCGCCATCCAGACGTACGAGAAGGTCCTCAGCAGCAACCCCGCGGACAACGAGTCCCTCAGACGGCTGAAAGAGCTGAAAGGAATGACGGCGGAATCGCCGGACCCCGAGGAGAAGGGACCCGATGCGGTCCGCGTCCAAAAGGAAAGGATGATCACGATCTTGGAGCGTTGGCTTCCCAGGATCAGGGAAATAAGATATGCCTGATAATTGGCCCGATTTGAGATTTATGGCCACCGGCATCGGGAGTGTCCCATTTCAAGATATTGAAGGGACCTGCCGGGAGATATGTCGATGGGCGCCTTTCATGCCGTTCTGGCCCCAGTTTGTGCAACGCAGTCATCTGGAGGATATGATCGTCCAGTACAGCGAGGGCCTCCCCCTCCTACAGGTGAGTGCAGAACAAAGGTCCTTGTCCATATCACCTTCGGATTCCAGGGAAGGCGAACTGGTGGCATTCTATGAACGGTTTTTTGCCCAGGATGTGGAGGCCTTTGCCGTCAGCCGAGAGGTCGCCCCGGGTCTCTACTCACTTTTGGACGTCATAAAGGAAGATGCGAAGGATTGCGGTCCCTATATCAAGGGACAGACCGTCGGCCCTGTCACCTTTACGGCAGGTGTGAAAGACCTGGACGGCAAGCCGATCTTGTATAACCCGGAACTTTCAGAGGCCATGACAAAAGGCCTGGCCATCAAGGCCCTCTGGCAGGCGAGAAAACTGGCCGGTTCAGGAAAAAGGCCGGTCATTTTTCTGGATGAGCCCTATCTTTCGGGGTTCGGCTCGGCCTTCTCTCCGGTTCAACGCCACGAGGTCATTGATATGCTTCGGACGGTGATCGATTACCTCAGGGACCATATCGAGGTCCTGATAGGCATCCACTGCTGTGGAAACACGGACTGGTCCATGGTGCTTGAGACGGGACCGGACATCGTCAATTTTGATGCCGTGGAGTATATGGACCATTTCCTTTTGTACAAGGACCCTGTGGTACGGTTCATTGAGGGGGGCGGGGCCATTGCATGGGGGATTATCCCAACGGCCGATTTTACCGGGGAGGAATCCGTTGACAGGCTGTTTTCAAGGCTGAAAGAGGGCTTCAGGCATGTCCATGCGTGGGGCCTGGATCCGGACCGGGTCGCCCGCCGGTCTCTCCTCACGCCTGCATGCGGCATGGGTACCATGATGGAGGATGCAGCGACCTCGGCCATGGACCTCCTGGCACGAGTGTCGGAGAAATGCAGGGATTGGGATATGAACACCCTCCCATGACCGCAAGAGGTGTCGGCAGAAACAAGTTCTCACCCATCGGGGGAAATCTCTCCTGACCCGGGCCTCGGTCTTTTCGCAACCGGAGCTTTAACACCATCGGGAAAGATGCATGGTTCACGAAGACGCACGGATACGTTCGATACTTTTGAGGTATCCGGCAATGATCTTTTGGGCGTCTGCCTCGAAAAGTTCTGCGTAGGCCTTCAAAAAATTCCGAAGATATACCGTCGGGGGAAGGCTTTCGATGTGGTCATTTTCAATGGCTTCCAGTGTGGCCACACTGATCCGTGTGACTTCGAACACATCGTCGAGAGTTATACCCACAGCAGCCCTCAGCCTCTGGAGATGATTTCCGGAAATGGCCTCCGATGAAAGAATTTCATCCACGAGTCCTTGTAGATTTCTTTCCTTGATCGCCCTCTTTATCTTCTTGGAAACGGCATCCCCTCCGCGGCTTTTGGACGAGAACAGGGGTGTCGGGACGTTTTTCCGCTTTATTGCAAGAGAAGATGAATCGATAATCTTCTTGGCCACGAGGCTCTTGTCATACGCCTCCCTCTCGGTGTCGTTAATCAGTGTGGAAAAGGCATCTTCGATCCGCTGCAATATCTTTGTCCTTTCTTCTGTGGCAAAAAAGGAGTGGGCAATAGTTGAATCATCGCCGTAAATGGAGAGGGCGTTGCGGTAGGCCTGTCTGATTTCAAAATGGGAGGCGTTGACAGGGATTTCGAAGAGTTCGTAGTAATTCAGATCTTCAAATTTGTGCATATTTTTCGTTGACCGCGGGTTGTTTGGCCCTGGTCGCCGTGACATGGGTGGACAGATTCTTTAAGTCTGTTGCCGTAGGGGTGTAGGCATATTTAACAACAAATATCTTCTGGCCTGTGATGGATTTGCATACCCGTTCGTCATAACCGATATTCCCCAGGAACTTGAACTGCGAATAGAAGTGCCGGTTACATACCTTTTCAATCTTTTTTCCAAGATTCATATCGATATGACTCCGATGCTGGTTCAGGATGAGGCTGAAGGTAAACCTGTTTAGCTCTCCCTCCAGATACCTGGCCCTTTCGGGATCGCTTTTCATGACCCTGTCCACAATGTCGAGCGGGGAACTCACCACCTTGTCACTGGATTCATCTGCAATCTCTTTTATCAGGGTCGTAAAGGAATTCTGTTTGAGGATGTGCTTCAATTTCCGCAGGTAGACTGCCTTGATGAATTGAACGGTATTCTGGATGGAGGTAGGCTCGGGCGTAAGGACGAACAGGCCTTGATGGGCGGCCAGGAAGAAGTCCAATGTGTTATAGGCTGTTCCCGAGCCGAGGTCAAGCAATACAACATCTCCCGGGAGTTGGCCGATGGCCCGGATGATCTTCTGCTTTTGCGCGTAAAACAGGTTGGCTGCCTCCAGGGAACACTGCAACGAGCTGATTAGGAAAAGCCCCGGAATATCGGTCGGTTCGGCGGTGAGCGACAGGTCCTTGACCGACTTGTTCAGAAAACGGTGCAGGCCTGTCTTTGGATGGTTCTGCCCCACGAGGGTATGGAGATTGGAAGCGCCAAGGTCTAGATCAATCACTATCACCTTCTTACCGTGCATGGCGAGTGTGACACCGAGGTTCGCACAGATAAAGGTTTTCCCGCTTCCTCCCTTTCCGCCTCCGATTGCGCATATATGTGCCATTGGCTGCCCGCCTCCAGGATGTCCCTTGATGGATAGGGGCATAAGTGGCTGCAAGGACTCTTGGTGCAACCTGTTCTTGTCGTTTCACGTGCCGATTGATGCGCAGGTCGGGTCACTCTCCCGACATGCCTGAAAGGGTCCCGACCACGCCTGCGAGGCTTTCCGCACAGAAAAAAACTCCCCTAAAACGATTATTTACAAATAATGTTTGTGTAAGTCAAGAAAAATAGGCTGACGTCCGTCTTGATATCGTTTCGATGTGGACATTATTTTCCAATATCCTCGATTCGAACCAGTTCATCTTCGCTCTATCAATAATATGACAGACAGGATCATCGCAATTTTCAGGGGAACCGTACCGGGTTTGTGGCGCATCCGGAATGAAGGGATGCTGGTCCCCCATGTATGGCGATGATACGACAGATATCTGTTGGTTGAGGATATCGGGGGCAGGCGGCTTTATGAGTCTAACTCCCTGGGGTCGAGGTTCTTCACAGGAGAAAGACAAGGACGTTCATCGGTCTGAAGATGCCTCTCTCATCTCCATATCCTGGGCCTGGGCAACGGTGATGGCGATCACATTGACGATGTTCTCCATATCGGCCCCCCGCTGAAGGACATTGAAGGGTTTGCTGATACCCATCAGAAGGGGACCCACCGCCTTGGCGCCGCCCAGTCGATCCAGGAGTTTGTAGGCGACATTGGCGGTGGCCAGTTCAGGAAAAACCAGGACATTGGCCGTGTCTCCCAGCCGGTTGAAGGGATATTCGTTTTGCAGGATTTCAGCTACCAGAGCGGTATCCGCCTGCATCTCGCCGTCGATGATCAGGTCAGGGCTCTTCTCCCGGGCCATGCGGACGGCCTCCTTTACCTTTTCCGCATCGGGGTGGCGCGTATTTCCAAAGTTGGAAAAAGAGATCATGGCCACCCGTGGGCTGACGTCAAAGAATCGGGCCAGTTCGGCCGCCAACACGGCGATTTCGGCCAGGTCGGCGGCAGAGGGGGTGATGTTCACTGTCGGGTCGGCAAACAGGAGGGTGCGGCCCTTCGAGATCATGAGATAGACCCCGGAGACCTTCAAGACGTCTCTCCGTCGGGGGATCACCTGGAGCACCGGGCGGATGGCATCCGGGTATGAGCGGGCCACGCCGTGCACCTGACCGTCCACCAGGCCTTCGTGCACCATCATGGCGCCGAAGACATACCGTGTGCGCAGCTGGCGCCGGGTCTCGGTCATGGACCATCCCTTGCGGCAACGGAGGCGAAACAGACTTTCCACAAAACGCTCCAGGTGGGGGCTTTTCAGGTTGTCCTCGATCTCGATGCCGTCGAGGGATACGCGCAGGGTTTCCGCGAGACCTCGGATCTCCTCCTCGTTTCCAAGGAGCACGGGTCTGCATATCCCCTCGCGCACGGCCTGATGGGCCGCGCGCAGGATAACGGGGTGATTCCCCTCGGGCAGCACGATCCGTTTGGGGTTCTGCTGAGCTCGAATGATGACCTTGCGCATAATCTCCCGTTCCGGCCCCAACCGCGCCTCCAGTTCCTGGATGTACCGGCCTTCATCCTTCAACGGGGTCCTCGCCGCACCGCTTTCCATGGCCGCCTTTGCCACGGCAGGGGCCACGGTCAGGAGCACCCGGGTATCCAGGGGCTTTGGAATGATGTATTCCGGTCCGAATTGAATCGGCTTCCCTCCATAGGCCCGGATCACCGAATCTGGGACATCCTCTCTTGTCAGGCGGGCCAGGGCAATAACCGCCGCAATCTTCATCTCCTGATTGATGGCCGTGGCCCGCACATCCAGTGCCCCCCGAAAGATGAAGGGGAAGCCGAGGACGTTGTTGACCTGGTTTGGGTAGTCGGAGCGGCCTGTCGCCACGATGGCATCGGGACGTGCGGCCTTGGCCTCCTCGTACCCGATCTCAGGGTCGGGATTGGCCAAGGGAAAGATGATCGGCCTTTCGGCCATCAATGAAAGAAGCTCGGGTGTAAATGCCCCCTTCACCGAAAGACCGATGAGGACGTCCGCCCCCCTGACCGCATCTTTAAGGGTGCGCCTTTCTGTTTCAACGGCGAACTTTTCTTTGTAAGGGTTCATGCCCTTTGTTCGCCCTTTGTAGATGACCCCCTTGGAATCCACGAGAAGGAGGTTTTCCTTTTTGACGCCCAGCGTCGTATACATCCGGGCCGAGGCCATGGCTGCTGCGCCTGCGCCGTTGACCACGACCCGCAGCCCTTCCATGCGACGACCGGTCAGCTCGCAGGCATTGAGGAGGGCCGCGGCGGAGATGATGGCGGTGCCGTGCTGATCATCGTGGAGCACGGGGATGGACATCTGTTTCTTGAGTTCCTCCTCGATATAGAAGCAGTCCGGGGCCTTGATGTCCTCTAGATTGATGCCGCCGAATGTGGGCTCGAGGAGCGCTACCGTGCGGATAAACGCATCCGGATCAATGGTATCGATCTCGATGTCAAAGACATCCAGGTCTGCAAACCGTTTGAATAGAACTGCCTTCCCTTCCATCACCGGTTTTCCGGCCAGGGCGCCGATATTGCCCAGACCCAGGACGGCCGTGCCGTTTGAAATGACGCCGACCAGGTTGCCCCGGGAGGTGTAATCAAATGAAAGCTCCGCGTTTTTCTGGATTTCGAGACAGGGGACGGCAACCCCCGGCGTGTAGGCCAGGCTCAGATCCGATTGAGAAAGACAGGGTTTTGTGGGCGTTACCTCGATCTTGCCGGGTCGAGGTTCCTTGTGATACCGAAGTGCCTCATCATGGAGCGTCATGGTTGGTTCCCTCTCATGTCTATGGTGTGGGGGTGGATCCCCATTATTTCGCGCAGGTTCGGCGTCTTCCGCTGCAATCCCTTTACGGGCCACTACAAACCTGCGCACACGTTTGGCCGACCGAATATCCGTTATAACGGGGACTCTAAGCCCTTAAAGAGTGACGAAAAAACAGACTACCCCAAATCAGACTGATGAGGGTTCTATCACCGCAGGGCAAAGCGCTCCGTATGAATACGCCTTCTGGGGACCCCCAGGCCGGAAAGGGCCTTCCCGACGTCTTCCATCATCGGCAGGGGGCCACAGACAAAATACTCCCCTTTGGTGAGGTCCCCCACATGCCTTTTCAGCATCCCTCTATCGATGCGGCCCTTTTCACCAGCCCAGTCTCCCTGTCTGGAGAGAATATGGACGACCTTCAGAGAAGGCATGTCAGAGACCATGCTGTCCAGTCCGGCCCTGAAGGCGATGTCCCTTTCCGTTTTGTTCCCCCACAGCAGGATGACCTCTTTACGGAGGCCCCGGTCCTTCATGTACCTCAACATGCTCAGAAAGGGGGTGATGCCGATTCCTCCTGCAATGAATATCAGGCGATCCGCGTCATGGTAGACGAAACTGAACACACCGTAGGGGAGGTCCACGTAGGCCGGATCAGAGGGCTTTGTCTCGCCCAGGGCGGATGTGAAGTCTCCCACTGCCTTGGCGCAGATGGAAAGGCCTTTCTGCGTGGGGCTGGACGCGATGGTAAAGGGGTGAGGCGCCGATATCCGACCCCCTCTCTCGATCCGCACGAACATGAACTGTCCGGGAACATAGCCCGGATGATCCCCTTCAAAATCAAGGCGCCAGATATCGTCTGTCTCCTGTGTCACATGGCTCACCCTCAGGGGATGCCTTTTGAATACATGGTGTTGCCGGATCTTGTGGATTACAATCGCCAGGTAGATGAGGACCAGGATCGCCCAGAATCCCCTCATCGGGCCTCGCTGGAGGGTGCTTCCCATGAGAAAACTGTGAATAAAGACCAGTGGCAGGATGAGGTAGCCGATGCGGTGAATCCGCTTCCACGACTCATAGCTCATGGGAATTCTGCCGTAGAGGAGGGCCGTCCCTGCCGTGGCCCAGACAAGCAGAATGGCGATCAGACCCAGGACCTTCAAAAATCCGATGGGTGCAGCATACCTCTGAATTCCCTCAGAGAGGAGGATCAACAAGGGATGCGCTGTTACCAGCGCCAAGATGATCCCCCCGCATACCCTGTGGATGCCAAAGAGACGATCAAGCCCGATCCCTCTTTCGATCCATTTGATTCTGGAACTGAGCAGGTATTGAAAGACAAGGAGGACGAACCCCGTGAGCGCAAAGAGGCGTCCCGCATCGTAAAGATAGACCGGCCAGGGTGAACTGACGGTCAGCATGCGGGACCAGAAAAAGATCGGCATGGCGACGGATAAAGCCATGAATATGAGGAGCAGGGCCTTTTTCATGGGGGAATCGATTCCGTGGCTTTCAAATCAGAAGGGTTATTCCTTCAGTACCGCCTTCGCGATTTCCAGGTCATAGGCCTGCCTGGGGTTGAAATCATTTTTCTGCTGATACATGGTCTGTGCCTGGATGATGGCGTCGTAGGGGACCCACCCGTGCTGTTCCCAAAGTTTCGGGTCGTCGGTGTTCCAAAGCCGGAAGTAGACCATATCGTCCTCGTCCTGGACGTACATCCGCACTTTCTGGTTCTGTGGAAAGGGATAATAGTATCTCCCCCGGTCATCTTTCATTGTTTTTCCTTTCTCTTGTATGCCATGATTTTATGATTAGCAGATGGTCATGCGCTTAAGGCCTCTATCCTGTTCGCAGAACACTTCAATCCATCAACCCCCCAACCTCTGAACCCTTGAACCTCTGAACGCTTACCTTCCTTCTGTATCTGAAGAGGGCCGCCATACATTCCACGGTCCGATAAAGCTCGCCATATACGGGGATTCGGTGTTGGCGGGCCGATTCCTTGAATTTCCGGGCCTCTCCGCTCCGCCCGAGGAGCCAGCAGAAAAGAGGTTTCCCAGCGGAACGGGACGTTTCCGAGGCCTCTCTCAGGTCCAGGTAGGAGATGACGCCCCCCACAAAGGTATGCAGCAGGATTCCGTCCACGTCGGGATCGGCACAGACCGCCTTCAACGCAACGCTCAAGGCCTTCAGGGGCCCCTGCCGTTCCATGGCCGGCCAGAGATCAAGGGGATTGCCCGCAGGCATCCAGGGCGGGTAAATGGCCTTGAGGGCCTCGATGGTGCCGGAGGACAGGTTCGCAAGGGTTAGCCCCATCCCTTCCATGAAATCCGCAGACACAATCCCGCCGGCCCCTGTATAGGTGACCACGGCAATGCGGGCCCCGTGGCCCCCCTTCCATTGAGAGGCATCGGCAAGGCCCGTGCAGAGGTCGATCATCTGCTTGAAGTCTGTGGCCTCTATGGCCCCCGCCTGGGCCAGTGCCCCGCTGACCACCGATTGATTTCCTGCAAGGCTGGCCGTATGGCTCATGGCGGCCCGGGACCCGCCTGCGCTCTTTCCCCCTTTCAGCACCACCACCGGCTTGAGCGAGGCGGCGCAGATGTCCATGAAGCGGCGTCCGTCCACAAAGGATTCCAGATAGAGCCCTACGGTTTCCGTGTCCGGGTCGTCGAGGAGAGCGGGGAGGATGTCGCACTCGTTCACATCGACCTTGTTGCCCAGGGAGCAGACCTTGCTGAAACCCGCATCCCCATGGGTCATGGCATCCATGAGAAACCCGCCCGAGAGCATGCCGCTCTGAACCACCAGCGACACGCCGCCCCGGACCAGGCGGTCTTCCCATATGGAGGGGGAGACAAAGGAGAAGACCGTTTGGGTGGCTGTATCGATAATGCCCATACAGTTCGGCCCCCACACCCGGAGCCCGGTGTCAGCGGCGATGCGGCGCAACTGTTCCTGGAGAGACCGTCCTTCCGGTCCCACTTCGGAAAATCCGCCCGATTCCACGATAATCCCCCGGATTCCCCTGCGGGCGCACTGGGCCGCCAGGTCCGGGACCGCAGGGGCCGGGACAAATAGGATGGCCATGTCCACCGGGTCCGGCACATCCATGATGGAAGGAAAACAGGCTATCCCGTCGATCTCCCGGTAACGGGGGTTCACGGGATAGATGCGGCCCTTGAATCCCTGCCTGGCGTTGTACACTATGTGGTAGCCCCCCTTTTCACGGTTGGCGGTGGCGCCTATAATGGCCACGCCGCGGGGCCTGAAAAAAAACTCCATGATGATCCCTCTTCCGGTTGAAGGATTTCCCGCTGACACGGCGTTCAGCATCCGGGCAACATAGCGCAGAACAGGGTACAGTTCAACGACATATTTGGACGCTTACAGAGAAAGTCTTTTGCCGGTATGGACCCGGAACAGCGGTCCGTCTGCGTCCCGACTGACTGTGAGAACCGGACGCCAAATTTGGCTTCTGATTTAGCGGTATTTCTGATATGCTCGACTGAGACCTGTAACATGATACCGGATAGAAACGGCGAAGCCTACCGGTTTGCCCGCCAATGCCTTTGAACTCAGGATATGTAAGAAATCCGATCAAGACCAGTCAGGAGTGTGAGAGATGGCTAAGAAGAAACCCAGAGATGTTGAGAAAAAATACTCGATCAAACAAACCGCGGCCAAACTGAGACGGGTCGCCGATTGCCTTGAAAACGGCAAACCCTTTCAGAACCAGATCGCCGGTGAGAGGATTAGAGTCCCCTCAAACGCCTTGTTCAATATCGAGCATGAGAGGGAAGGGGCTACGGAAGAGGTCAAATTCCAATTCAGGTGGGAAAACAGGTAGTCATCCCCGACCTCTGCAAAAGGGCTGTTAACATGGAACTTGCGGGGACCTGGCGGGCTAAAATCTGGGGCGTATGTCTGGTCAACTTGGCCACCCTTTGCTGGGCCAGCAATGCGGTGCTGGGTCGCTGGCTGCGGGACGACGTGGGACCGTTGACCCTGACTGCGCTCCGGTTTACCGTGGCCACGGCCTTTTTCGGTCTTCTACTCCGGGGGCGCTCTCCGGACGAGTGGCAATACGGCCGCGACAAATGGTGGCTCCTGGCCATGGGTCTGGCCGGGGTGGTCTGTTTCAGCCCGCTCCTCTATCTGGGGCTTCGGTACTCGACAGCGGTCAACTCCTCCTTGATCCAGGGGTTTTCCCCCCTGATCACCGCGCTCATCGCCGGTCTCATTATCCAGGAGCCGGTGAGCCGAAGGCAGATGGGGGGCGCGATGTTGGGCCTCATCGGGGTCATGGGCCTGATATCGGGCGGGTCGCTCAGGTTTCTGATCCACCTCCAGTTTAATGCCGGGGACGTGATCCTATTGGGGAGCGCCGTGGTGTGGGCCTTTTATTCGGTCTTCGGCCGGCGCGTCATGCGGTATCGTTCGCCGGTTTCAGCCACAGCCCTCTCCAGCTTCATAGGGCTCCCCCTCCTGATTGCCGCCGCCTTTTTCGAATACCCGTATATTCCGCTTAACCTGCGGCCCGAGACCGTCGCCGCCATCCTTCACATCTGCGTGGTCCCGACCATCATCGGCTACTGGTGCTGGAACCGGGCGGTTCAGACCCTGGGGGCAGGGGGGGCCATGGCCTTTTACAACACCCTGCCCCTCTATGGCGTGGCGATGGGGGCGCTCTTTTTGCAGGAGGCCCTGGGCCCGGTCCATTTTGTTTTCGGCGGTCTCATCTTAGGAGGGGGTCTGTGGGGCACCCTGGGCGGGCCGACCAACAGGGTTCTGCGTGAGCGTTAGGCCTCCTAACGTCTCCTTTCGCCTCGTCCTTTGCCCCTTCCCATGCCGCGGCCGCCTCTCCCCGTGCCTCTTCCTCTCCCTGCACCCATTCCGCCACCCATGCGCCGGTCCTGCCGGCATCCCTGTTTGGGATAGGGTGAATCGGGTTCAGCGCCTGTCCCGTCCCTGGGGGAGAGGCGGGCGTCGCCGAGGCCGTGAAGAAGATCGGAGAGATAGGACCATAGCGTCGACACCATCCCGGTCCCTGTCTTCACGCGGGTCTCGGGCCGGCCTGCGCTTTCTCGATAGGCATCTGCCTCCGGATATTGTCTGTTCTCTTCCGCCTCCGTTCTCGGGGCCTTTTCAACGGCCTTGGTTCCCTGGGTCTGGCCGTTCAGATATAAGAGAAGCCCTTCATGGGCGGCATTGATCTGCTTCAGCTTTTCCTCGGCCTTCTGCTTCAGCCTCGGATTGTTGGAGACGCGGTCCGGATGCCAGATGTTGACCAGGTCCTTGTATGCCTGTTTCACGTCTTGCATCGAGGCATCGGGTTTCAGCTCAAGGGTCTCGTAGCAGTGTCGTATATCCATAAGGATGTCCGGAGGTTTACTCAATCTTCATAAAGGCCGCGGCACGGGCGCCGCACACCGGACACTTCTCCGGGGGCGCATCCTCGATGGTAAACCCACAGACCGAACAGACATAGTAGCAGTCTACATCCTGCGGGCTGTCGAGGTTCTCGAGGGCCTTTTGATAGAGGCCTGCGTGGACCTCCTCAACCGTATTGGCATAGGAAAAGGAGCGTTCCGCGGCCTTGTTCCCTTCAGTTTTGGCCTGTTCAATCATCCCCGGGTACATCTTTTTGAACTCATGGGTCTCCCCGTCGATGGCGGATTGTAAATTTTCGGCCGTGCCTTTGACCGCACCCAGGGCCTTGAGATGGGCATGAGCGTGGACGGTTTCGGCCTCGGCAGCGGCCCGGAACAGCTTGGCCGCCTGGGGGTGACCTTCCTTGTCCGCCTGTTTGGCAAAGGCGAGGTATTTACGATTGGCCTGGGACTCCCCTGCAAATGCCTCCCAAAGGTTCTGTTCTGTCTTGCTCATATTCGATACTCCTTTCTGGCTATGGGTGGGATAAACATCTGGTAACCGTTTATGGGTTCGTGTTACTGGTTGCCGGCTGCTCGTTGCCGGTTACTGGTTGCCGGTTGCTGGTTTATTTCATGCCTCGGCGTGATTGGGGATTCGATGTTCCCGGCTGACAAGCGGGATTGAAAGCGCGTCCTTTAAGCAGTCGCTGCCCCGATCTGAGTGGCCCACGGCCACAAACGAGATTCGTATGAGTATCACGTGCAGATAGAAAATACAAGGGGATTGCGCATGCCGGGGGGCGGAGATCTCCTCATGCACAAAGGTCAAGGCGTAAGGAAAAGACCGCATCTCAGCTTTTCTCCCTTCCAATCATCCATTCCTCGGACACTTATCATCCAGCAACGAATAACCAGTAAGGAGCAACCAGCGAAGAGAATTCTATTGAAAATCTCCGGGTTTTCGGCTTAACTATGCGGATTTGTAGAAACCGGCTTCTGGAAGGACAGAGATGTTGGACCAGGTTTGAGAATTTGGGCGCAAATCGCTCGGGGGGAATTGCATGAAATTCCACACTGCTTCATCTGAAGATGTCTTGAAAGACCTGTCATCCACGATAAACGGCCTCAGTGAGTCGGAGGCGGCGGAAAGGCTCGCCCGGTACGGCCCCAATGAGATCCGCCGAACTCGTGAGATCTCGCCGTGGCGGATTTTCCTATCCCAATTCAACAGTTTCATCGTGTACATCTTGATTGCCGCGGTGTTCATCTCGCTGTTCCTGAGGGAATTTATCGATGTCGCCGTAATTATCGCCATCCTCATTGTAAATGCGGTGCTCGGATTTTTTCAGGAATACCGTGCGGAAAAGGCCATTGAATCACTCAAGAAAATGGCGGCCCTTCAGAGCACGGTCATCAGACACGGCCGCAAGATGAGGGTCGACAGCAGCCAACTGGTCCCGGGAGACCTCATGGTTTTCGAGGCCGGAGACCGGATACCCGCTGATGGCCGCATCATCGAACAGCACCTTCTGGAGGTGATGGAAGCATCCCTGACAGGCGAGAGTCACCCGGTCGCCAAGGATGCGGCGCCGATAGCGGATACCACGACCCTGGGGAACATGCGGAACATGGTCTTCGGGGGGACCCATGCGGTCAATGGGTCCGCCAGGGCCGTGGTGGTGAAAACCGGAATGGATACTGAAATGGGAAAGATCGCCGCATCCATCGAATCGGTCGAGGACGATGAGACCCCTCTTCAGAAAAATCTGGACAGACTGGGCCGGCGGCTCGGGATCCTGACAGTGGTGATCTGCGGCGTCATCATCGCCTTTGGCATTGCCAAGGGAGGAAATGCTCTCGATATGATCATGGTGGGCGTCAGCCTTGCAGTGGCGGCCGTGCCCGAAGGTCTTCCCATTGTGGTGACCATCGCCCTGGCCCTCGGCGTCAAGCGGATGGTGGGTCAGAATGCCCTTGTCAAACGCCTCCCCAGCGTGGAGACCCTGGGATGCACCACGGTTATCTGCACGGACAAGACCGGTACCCTGACGCGCAACGAAATGACGGTCACCCGCCTGTACGTCAACCATGAGGTCATGGATGTCACTGGGACAGGGTACATCCCCGTGGGTGAGTTCTTTTCATCAGAAAAAAAGATAGATCCTGCTGCGGCAGCGCTCCTGCTGCGAATCGGCGCCCTCAATAATGATGCCGCCGTCTCAGAAAGCGAGGGGGTTATCGGAGATCCCACTGAGGCCTGCCTCCTTGTGAGCGCGGCCAAGGCAGGGTTGGAAAAGGCTGTCCTTGAAAAAATCTTCCCCCGGGTGAATGAGATCCCCTTTGATTCCGAGCGAAAGCGAAAGTCCACGGTGCACCGTACGGACGGGGGGCTGGTGATGTTTACCAAGGGCGCCCCGGATGTGATCCTGAATCTCTGCTCCAGGATTGACCTGAAGGGTGACACCCTGCCGATTACCGAAGCGGACCGTGTGAACATCGATACAGCCATCCAACGGTTCGCCTCCGATGCCTTGCGCGTGCTGGCATTCGCGTATAAGCCGCTCTCCTCTGACACGGCCCTCGATCCATCGGATGAAAACGACCTTGTCTTTGTGGGCCTTCAGGGGATGATGGATCCGCCGCGTGAAGAGGTAAAAGCCGCCATCCGGAAATGCAAAACAGCCGGGATCCGGTCTGTCATGATCACCGGCGACTACGCCTTAACGGCCGAGGCCATCGCGGCCCGGCTGGGGATTCAGGGGGACGCCATCAGCGGCGAGCAGATCGAAAAGATGGATGATGACATGCTGGCCAACTTCGTCAGCGAGACGTCCATTTTTTCAAGGGTCAACCCGGAGCACAAGATACGGATCGTCAGGGCCTTGAGACGGCTGGGAGAGGTGGTGGCCATGTCCGGAGACGGGATCAATGACGCGCCCGCCCTCAAGGAGGCGGATATCGGGATCGCCATGGGGATTACCGGTACGGACGTTACCAAGGAAACCGCTGAAATGGTGCTCTTAGACGATCGGTACACCTCCATTGTCAAGGCCGTGGAGCAGGGGAGGGCGATTTACGAAAATATCAAGAAGTTTGTCAACTACCTCCTGTCGAGCAATTTAGGGGAGATCCTGATCCTCTTCATCGCCATGATCATCGGCTTTCAGGACGCCTCGGGCGCCATCGTTATGCCGCTTCTGGCCACACAGATCCTCTGGCTCAATCTCATCACCGATGGACTCCCCGCCATTGCCCTTGGTGTGGATCCCGTACGAAAAGGGGTCATGGAGGTCCCCCCGCGCAAGCCCGGCGAGCCGGTGATCACCAAAGACATGGCCCTCAACATCGTGGTCATCGCCGTGCTCATGGCTGCGGCCGTCCTCTTTCTGTTTCACCGGTTCCTTCCGGAAGGGGAGATGGTGGCAAGGACCGTGGCCTTTACATCCATCGTGGTATTCGAGATGGTGCGGGTAACCATGATCCGCACCCAGTACAGGCTTTCCTTTTTTTCAAACCTCTACCTTGTGGGGGCCATCGCTCTTTCTTTGCTGCTCCAGGTTGCCGTGGTCTATGTGCCGCTAATGAATGTCATATTCAAAACCTGCCCTCTGGCTCTCCGCCACTGGGTCCATATGGGCGCGGCAACCGGGGTGATCTTTATCCTCGGGATGGTTGCAGCCAGACTTATTGCAAGGCCCAATCAGTGAGGGAGCGTATGGGTGAAGAGAAGGGGAGGGTCAATCACGGCATCGGCCAGGTTCACGAGATGCTGGTGATGGGTAAAGACGATCACCTGGGTCCTGAGGGCGAGATCCGCCAATGCCTTCAGGGTCTCCCCGGAGCGTTCGTCATCGAAGTTGACCAGGATGTCGTCCACGATAAACGGCATGGGTTCACCCGCGTCCAGGCGCTTCTGCAATGAGGCCAGTCGCAGGGCCAGATAGAGCTGGTCCCGGGTGCCGGAGCTCATCCCTTCGACCCTCACCCTGGCGGTATCGCCCCGCAGGCCCACCAGGATCGGCCGTCCCTGGTCGTCCTCGTCGGCACGCAGCCCGCTGAAGGAGCCGAGGGTGAACTGCTGGAAATAGTCGGAGGCGATTTTCAATACCGGGTCCTGATTCTCGGACCGATACCGTTCGATCTCCTCCCTCAGGATGGTGGCCGCCACCTTGAGCCGCAGGTAGCGCTCTGACAGGCGTCGAATCCTGGAGAGGACCTGCTCGCCGGCCTCGGCCGCTTCCGCGGCCCTTCCGCTTCCGTCCATCTGTTGAAGCAATTCTCTTTTCTTGCCGATCTGCTCTGAAAGACGCCGAATCTCCGGGTCCATCTCCTTCTCGATTTCCCGGGAAAGGGAGTCGATCCGGCCGGGCAACTCATCCGGGTGGACCCCTTCCGCCTCGGCCTCGATCCCGGCAATGCTCAGGCCCCCAGCGCCTTTCAGCAGCAACGATTCGCTCTCGGCAAGGGTCTTCCTGAGTTGCCGGTATTCCTGGGCCAGGCGCTCCGCCTCCTCCAGGTCGTCATGTTCCCCGCATCCGGCAATGCGCCGCAAGCCCCCGATCTGCTCCTCAGCCCCCTGAATGGCCGCATCGGCCTCGGCCATGTCCTCTTCCGCCTCTTGGATTGACTTGGTGTATGTCTCCAGAAGGGTTTTCTGTTCCAGGGTGTGTTTCAGAATGGACTGGAGCTGCATCACCGCCTGTTCGGCCGGGTCTCCTTTGAGATCCGGGGCGGTCTGGTCCACAACGGATGCGACCGCTTCCACGAAATCCCGGGCGTCCCGGTCGATGCCTGCAATCCGTTTCCGGAGATCCTCCACCTCTCTCAGACGGGCGAAACACCTCTGGAGTCTGTCCAGGATATCGTTGGCCTCCTCCGGAGACACGGGCTTATTGCTTGCAGGCATGGCCGCAGATACTGCCCATTGCTTATGCCAGGCCCTCAACGCGTCATCTGCTGTCGACTGCTGGTCAAGGACCTTTTGAAGCTCGCTTCGAAGGTCCTCGCTTTTTTCCGTCAGTTTCCGTCGGGTCTCCTGTGTGCATTGCAGATCCTCCAGGACCGTCTCGCACAGGATGAGAACCGGGTCCAGGGTCTCGCCCGGGGGCGTGCGGTTTTCTCCCACGTCTGTCAGCTCCTGAAGGAGCTTGGTCCTCAGGTTGTGGCGTTCCGCCTCCATTGCACGAATGTCCCTCTCGATCTTTTCGATCTCCCCGGCCCTGAAACGGATTTCTTCGAACTTGCTCAGCCAGGCCAGCATCTCCTTGGGGGGGAGCGGCTGGATGCCGCAGGGTTCCCACATCCCCTTCCACTCTTCGCAGAGGGATGCGAACTCCCGGGCCAGGCGGTTTTCTGTGTCCTTCAATTCCTGGGCGGCCAGTTCCAGGGCCTGTTTCTCGGCCCTCAGGGCTGCAAACTTGTAGACCCTGTCCGCCTCCCGCCGCAGCCTGTCCGCAGTGGTATCTGACTGTTCCACCTGCTTTTCATAGGCCTCGGACAGCGAAAGATCCCCGGCATAGGCCCTGAGTTCACCCTCCACGTCCTCTCCATTGAGCCACTGACGCCGGATCAGCTGCCAGCCCCGGTCTCTGAACGCCCGCACCTGATGGAGGTCGCCTTCTGTGGGCACGTCGCCTGCGTACCGGATCTCCTCGATCCGGGCGGTAATCCGAGCCAGATGGTCGCGGCCCTTTTCCTGTTCCTTTAAAACAGACCGTGCCTGGTCTTCGTACTCCCGGAATTGGGTCTCAAACCGGAGAATGGTTTCCCGCAGGGGGAGGGGAAGGCTGCATGCGCGGGCCGTCTCTCCCTGCCAGAGGCCCAGCCGGGCCATGTCCGCCTCGCAATGGGTCTTGTGGTCCTGAAGCCCATCGGCCTTTTCCGCCAGCATGGCGTCCATGTCCCCTGATTTTCTTGCCAGCCGGACTGCCTGCACCAGACCGGACCCGTCCCTCTTCTGCGGCAGGGCCGCCTGTCGGGCCTCTGTTTCTTTCAGGTCCTGTTGGAGTCTCTCGCGCCGATTTTCAAGTTCCCTTTTCCGCTGCACCAGGGTCTCGTATGTGGATGCCAGGTCCTGAATGGCCTTTCGCCTCCCCAGGAAGGGATGGAGGGTTTCGATCTGTTCCAGGGAGAGATCCGCAGCGATCTGTTTCAGGAGAGCGGCCGCGTCTTGCAGGCAGCCTTGGCACGAGGCCTCCAGGGCCGGCCGGTCATGCAGGGCCTTTCGGTGACTCCCCAGACGCTGATAGAGGTCTTCTATGGACTTGCCGTGATCCAGGACCTGCTGCTGAAACGATACCCCCTTCTGATGTGCCTGCAGGGTCTCAAGACGCCTGGCCGCAATCATCCGTTTCTGGACCGCAGCGTGCAGGTCCCTTTCCGCGGATCTTCTGCGGGCGGCAAAGTCCTCCGGCAGCACGGCCACTTCTCCGAGGGCCTCGATGCGGGCGATCAGGTCCCGGCGCATGGAAAGGTGCGGCAGGGCCTGTCTGAGCCGTTCGAGCCTTCGCCTTAGCGCGTCCTTCCCTCTCCTCTGCCCCTCCACCGAGGCCAGCTCCGCCTCCGTGGTCCTGAGGGCATCCTCTACCTCCTTCCATTCACGGCCGGGCAGGACAGCCTCCCGGACCTCTCTCTGAAACTCCTTGTACTCGGAAAGGGCCCGGTTGATCTCCTGTTTGGAGCCCCGTGCCTTGAAAAGGAGTTCCGCCTCCTGATCGAGGGCGTCGAGGACCTCCCTCAGGGATGAGATGCCGGCGCCGGCGGAGAAAAGGGCCTGTCCCACTTCCCCCTTCTGATCGAGGATATCCCTTCCTCCCTGGACCAACGCCTCGTGATCGATGCCGTAGAGGGTCTCGAACACATCCGACGCAATGCCGTGAAGAAAATCCGCCAGCACGCTCTCATCCAGGGGATCTCCGTCCGGACCCAACAGATCATTCTTTCTTCGTTTCCGCCTGAAAAAGGAGATATCCGCGCCCTCCTGATTGATCAGGCGGCCGCCTACGAGGAGCTGGTCGTTGGGGTGGCGGAAATTGTCGGGGGTCCGTTCCGGGAAACCATAGAGGAGGGCCTTGAGCGCCCTCAGCGCGGTACTCTTTCCGGTCTCGTTGGGACCGAAGATGATATGGAGTCCGGGATGGCCAGAATCGAATGTCAGGGTGTGATCTGTAAACGGCCCAAAGGCCTTGAGGTGGAGCTGCTGGATTTTCATGGCCGTTTCCCGTGACGGATCAGTTTCCCTGCCAGGAGTTCTCTTACCTCGTGGCGAAAGGCCGTCATCTGCTCCGGCGTATCCGGCAGGAGGGGATCGTCGCTCCCCACCAGGTCCGCGGGCAGCTTGGCCTTCAGGGCGGCGATTTCAGGGATCCGCTCCCACAGGCTCCCCGGATCCAGATCAAACTCCTCCACCGCGGTCATGAGCCCCGCCAGCGGAGTCTCCCCCCCCATGGCATGGCGCAGGGTCTCCTTTCCCTCGGTCTTGAAGCGCACCTTCTCCACCCACATGTCTCCGAGCCCGGCTGCGATGCTCCTGAACGATTCCGTGAGATGGGCCGATTCATCCATGATGAGGGCATGGACCGGGGAGGTTCCCGTAAGGACCAGCCGGATTGCGAGGACCCGGCCGTCCGCATCCCCCTGTTCCTTTTCCAGTGTCTGCTTTACCTGATCGTGCACCGCATCCAGGGACTCACACCCGGTGAGGTCGATCTCAGAGACCTGCCAGCGCATTACATCCAGCGCATGGTGGACCACGCGGGTCACCTCCCCGTCCTCCACAGTGACGAGAGACGCCCCTTTCGCGCCGGTTTCGTGGGCGTGCCGGCCCTGGAGGTTGCCGGGAAAAACGATAAAGGGGTCGGTGGACACCTCTTCGCGGCGATGGACATGGCCGAGTGCCCAGTAGTCGTAGCCCTTCTGCAGGAGATCGTCCACAGTGCAGGGGGCGTAGGGTTCATGGCCCTCCCTCCCGTTTAAGGCGGTGTGAAGGAGGCCGATATTGAAATACCCCGGGAGGTATTGCGGATAGGCGGCGGCCAGGTTCTCGGTCACGGCCCTGGATGCATAACCTTGCCCGTGAATGGCCACGCCCACCTCTTCCAGGAGGATGGTTTCAGGCTTTTTATTGGAGAGCATCCGGCAATGATCCGGGAGTTGCAGGGTCCGGGTGATCCGGCTGGCGGCGTCATGGTTCCCGGAGACCATGAAGACCTGGATGTGGTGCTGTTTCAGCCGCCCCATCCTTCCGATGAAATAGAGCCCGGTATGGTAGTCCTTCCAGTCGCCGTCGTAGAGGTCTCCGGCCAGGAGGATAAACCGGACGTCCTCTTCAATGGCCAGGTCAATGAGGTTGTCAAAGGCCCTCCGGCCGGCCCCCCGGATCTCCGCCACCGGGGCGTCCTCATAGGACTCCAGACCCCTCAGGGGGCTGTCTAAATGAATATCCGCCGCATGGATGAATCGAAACATGGGTATAACCGTTCAGGGGTTCAGAGGTTCAAGGTTCCATTTCCAATCATCTGATCCCGTTTCGGAGGCGTACATGGACTTAAGAGATGGTTTCAGCCGTCGGTTTCGGGGTTCGCAGCAAGGGGCCGCAGGCCCATGGGTCGGTCAGACGCTCAGACAGAGCAAGGGTATCAGGGTCCCATTGACTGTTGAATATAGAGAAACGCCGTTTGCGGGTCAAGGAAGAAGTCGCGGCAAGGCATCTGCGGCATCAGAAGGGATGGCGGCTCCATCCATGGTGGATGCCAAAGCCATATCAATAGCCATATAAGTTTATTGACTCCTGTTCCGATCTGCTCTATGCTGGCTTTATGGAAAAACGAGCTGATTTTGAGTGGGATACCGATAAGGACCAACTGAATCAGGAGAAACATGGCGTATCCTTTGCCATGGCGCAACTCGCTTTCCTGGACCATCATCGTGTCATCCTGGAGGACCTGGAACATAGTGACGACGAAAGTCGGTATTACTGTATTGGCAGTGTCGGCGGGGGCATTATGACCGTAAGGTTTACCTATCGGCGGAATAGGATCAGGATTATTGGCGCCGGGTATTGGCGGAAAGGCAAAAAGATATATGAAAGGGAAAATAAAATACACGGATGAACCTATGGGGAAGGTGAAGGTTGTCTCAGACTTTCTTCCTTCACCTGAAGAGCTGGCCCTGAAGGATGAAACCGTCAAGGTTACGATTACCTTGAGCAGGGCCAGTGTTGAGTTCTTTAAAAGGGAGGCAAAAAAATATAATGCACCCTATCAGAAAATGATTCGCAGGCTATTGGATGAATACGCAGCCAGGCGATCCTGATCTTTTCAACAACAGATGTAACATGCGAGGGGATGCGTGGATGCAAAGGGATGGGTTCAAATACGCTGCGGCAATGAGGGTCAGGTGTTTGTGGCCGAGGCGCCGGAACTGCCGGGCGGCATGGCACAAGGTCCACCTTGTCCCTATCTGATGCCGATTTTTCTTGACTTGAGCTTATTTTTGACTAAAACTCCACACAATTCACAGATGAACCGCAAACCATGAGCTATGTCCATTGGGCTTTCAGCTTTGAGCCTTGAGCTTTAATCTTTGAGCTTACAGCTTATGAACCATCCTCTTAAATACCCCATACCCATCTCCTGACAGGCACCTTTCCGGCCTGTTGGGAGGAAAGACCATCATCAGAAAGTGTGAATGATAAGCGTTGCATAGAACTCAGAATGGGTATACATATGAAAACAGGGCAACCAGCTTCCAAAGATCTGTTGTTTGAGGTCTTGACGCCCTTGGGTTTTACGGTTCACGTCACAAAACGCTATTGGCAGTTGATTGTGGATGTCAAGCCTCCGGTCATGTTGGGCCAGGAAGAAGGCATCAAGAAGGCGTTGAGCGATCCGGATGAGATTCGACAGAGTCGTAGAGATCGAGGGGTCTATTTGTTCTATATGTCAGAACGCCTGGGGCGATGGATATGCGCAGTGGCAAGGCGCGAAAAGGACGTGAAGGGGTTTCTGATCACCGCTTATCCAACGGATGCGATTAAAGAGGGAGAAAAGATATGGCCCAGGTGAAGGTCTATTACGACCGAATTGGCAATACCCTAACGGTATGGCTTGATAATCCCCAAACTGAGTATATTTGCGAAGAAACCGGGGATGAAGTTATCTTGATGAAAGACAAGAGCGGCAAGGTCATCGGTTTTGAAAAACTGAATTTTGCTCAGACAATGGCCGAACCGATACCGGTGGCGTTTGAAATGGCTGTGGCCTGATTTTCACCCGACACCATGGCGTAGAGGCAACAGCATGAACTATGCGCCATCACCCATAATCGTGCGACGTGTCGTAAATCCCGCGTCCTCTTGCGGGGCGCCTTCAGTTTTCAGGGCGGCCTTTAGCCTTCGAGCTTTGAGCCTTCAGCTTATGAACCATCCCCTCAAATACCCCATACCCACCTCCTGACAGGAGACTTTTTGGCCTGTTGGGAGCAACCGTCATCATAAGTATTCGATGCCCAACTTCCCGCGAGGCCCTCCTGTTTTTGTTTCAATAGGATAACTGAGGGACGCGCTAAAAGCTTGAGTCCCCCCATTCGGAAAAAATTTACGCACGATGGAAAATCGTCCTTCACTTACACTTAGCCGCACCATCCCGTTGTCGCATTGGCCGGTGCCGAAGGATTGCTGAGAAAAGGAATTTCTTGATGGCAAAACTTAAAAACCTTACAGCGTGCCGTGCCCATGCCCTTCACGATTCTTGGCTTGATACGGGAAAGAAAGGAAAAACACAATGGCAAACATCCCGAAGAGGGTAGTCGAGCGGTTCATCAAGGCCGTCCCCAAGTTCCAAAAAGTACTCCAGATCGCTAAAGATCGTGACGTGAATGAGTCCGACACAGTTGCCGTGCTCAACGACATTTTCGGCGATGTCTTCGGGTACGACAAATATCTCGAAGTCACGAGCGAGCTGGCCATCCGTGGTACCTACTGTGACCTTGCCCTCCGGGTGGACGACAAAGTCCAATTTCTGATTGAAGCCAAGGCAATCGGGATCGATCTTAAAGACACCCACATGAAGCAGGCGTGTGATTACGGAGCAAATCACGGGGTTCAGTGGGTTGTCTTGACCAATGGGATTGAATGGAGGGTGTACCGGATCAGATTCGAGCAACCCATCAACTTCGATCTTGTCTGCGTATTCGACTTCCTCGCGCTCAAACCCCGAAATGAGAAGAATCAGGATATCCTGTTTCTTCTCTCCAAGGAAGGTATCGAGAAGAAAGCCCGCGAGGATTTCTACGAGAAAGTTCAGAGCGTCAACCGATACGTGATCGGCAACTTGATGCTCGCCGAGCCCGTTCTTGCCGTCATCAGGCGCGAGCTCAAAAGGCTATCGGACGGAATGAAGATTGACGTTGCCGAGGTCGAGCAGATCGTTAGAGCAGAAGTGCTCAAGAGGGAGATTGTGGAGGGAGACGAAGCGGAAGCAGCCCAGGCACGCGTCACCAAGTTTTATCGAAAAGGCGCGACTCCTCGCCGCACGAATAAGAAACAGGTGTCGGAGCCTTTAGTTCCGCCACCTGCATCGCAAGAGTCGGTGACGGACAGACTTCTCCGGGAAGCAGGAGAGTCAGAGAAAAGCCAATCGGGTAGCCGGGAGTCTTAACGACCGTGAGGATAAAGGGTCAGCCGTTGACTCTTGGCGCAACATAAAGTGGCTCTGGGGGACATTGCTGACTTTGATGAATCAGTATGTTATCGTCGGGGAAAATGCGAGGGACACGGATGCCGCATTTGTCAAAGATTCGGCGACGGATAGCGATCAACCTGTTGGAGAGGTATGGTGTGCCACTGGCTGAAATCGCAAGGAGCGTCAAGGTTACCACCTCTGATATATCCAAGTCGTTACGTAGATAAGAACATCAGGTAATTCAACGAAGTCACCTACGTCCCCTAACCTGCCCCTTTCAGAGGAGGTCTCGTTTTGGACATGATTACGCAGTTCATTGCAAGGTACCGAAAAGAATATGACTTCTACGAACAGGCCTGTCGCATGGCCGCTCAGGTTCTGGACTCGAATCTTCAGTCGGCTGGAGTTCGAGCAATCGTCACTTCACGAGCAAAGAACCCAGCACGCCTTGAGACCAAAGTACGGCAACGCAACGGAAGGAAAGCTTATGCAACAGTCGAAGAGGTTTACGACGACATCGTTGACCTGGCTGGCGTGCGTGTAGCGCTTTACTTCCCCGCTGAACGTCAGGAGGTTGGAAGGATTACTAAATCCATCTTCGTGCCGGTGGCTGACCCGAAGGAATTCCCGAGCGCTGCGCAGCCCACGTACAAAAAGAGGTTCTCCGGATACTGGGCGACGCACTATCGAGTTCGCCTTCCTGAAACACTCCTCAACGATTCCCAGAAGCGCTACACTGAAGCTCGAATTGAGATACAGGTTGCGTCTGTTCTCATGCACGCTTGGTCAGAAGTGGAACACGACCTAGTTTACAAACCACTACAGGGTCAGCTCTCCGAGGATGAATACGCAATTCTCGATGAGCTAAACGGCATGGTATTGGCCGGTGAAATAGCTTTAGAACGTCTACAGCGAGCGGGCGAACTGCGGGTATCAAAGTATGACCGCGAGTACACAAACCATTACGACCTAGCCTCCTCAATGTTGGAAATGGCTCGCGAGAAGCTTGCCGGTCTAAACATTCATGAATCCGTTATCGGCCGAGTCGACCTTCTTTTCTATTTGCTCAAAGACCTTGGTTTAAACACGCCGGAGCATTTAGCTAGATACCTTACGGCACTCCACACGGACTTTGAGCGACGGCCATTGGCGGAACAAGTCATCGACCAAGTTCTCTCTGAAGACACGGCTCGTTACTCTGTGTTTGAGCAGATCCGTGTTCTCGACGTACCTGTAGTAGCTCTGAGCGCATCGGATCTACCTCGAGTGACACAAAGCGAGGCCATTGGGCAGTTCATGTCCCTCTGGATCGAGTACGAGACCATGATCCGGGATTATGCTACGTCGAGGGGTGCCCCGGGGATTGGCGTCCCGTCCAGTCGTCTGCTGCGACTGGTGGACAAGGTGCCGGAAGACGTGATGGAGTCAGCCGAACGATTAAGACGGTTTAGAAATCAATTGGTACACGGAATGGAAGTGCCTGACGCAGAGTTTATTCGATTACAAACGGCTGAACTCCGGGTCGTACTCGACAAGCTACGTTATATCACAGCTCCAAAGCGGGAACCGGCACGCCGTGCTCCCAAGAAGGTGAAGGGGTCAAAATGACCCGAGTTGAAAAAACGGGTCAAGTCTGCTCTTGACTCACCTTGAAAGGAATGAGTGATATATCGGTATGGCCAGACGACCATGAATTCAATTCCCGGATGCCTGGTGCCATGTCATGAACCGTGGGAAGAGGGGAGAGCAAGTATTCACTGGTAAAGGGGATTATGATGCCTTTATGGATCTTGTCAAAGATTGCGAGAGTTCGGCATCGATAATTACTGTTCTGTCAGCACGGTCGTTGAAAGAACAACGCAATAACTTGGCACCGACGGCGCACTCAGAAAACGGATCGAGAAATTGAAAATGGATCTGATGGTGAGTCAAGAGCAGACTTGACCCCTTTCCTTATATGTATGGGACGATCAGAAATTGTTCATGAAAAGTCAAGCCCCAAGTGGCAATGGTTGTACCAAACAATGGTACGAGATATACCTTCCCGACGGTCTATCTTCGCTGACAGGGTGGGTTTGCGGGGAGTATCTTCGTTTGCCAATTTCCAGTGATGTGGTCTTTGTTAATAACAACGATGCTGGATGCGGAGGCAATAGCCCATGCTACTCAAGGATTCAGAACGCCATCAATGCAGCGACGACCGGGACCTCGATAAAGATAGCTCAGGGGACCTATACTGAATCGATTACCCTGAACGAATCTAAGTCGCTGACCCTGAAGGGCGGTTGGGATTCCGAATTCACCATCCAAACTCCAAACAAAACCATCCTTACCCAGGCACCCAAAGCGCCGAAAGGGTCATTGACGCTGCAGATGCTGAGCATAAAGCCTGAATAGGAACAGTGCTGAAAAGGCAAATCGCGGGGAGGGACACCACCGATTGACCGGCCGTTTGGGGGTTGGTCTGTCGACATGGTTATAAAATGTCAAGTGGATCAATGGCACAGGTCCACCACCTCGCTGTGAGTTTTTGCCGGGGAACATCCAGTCCAACTTAACAATGGGTTGAAAGGAGCGAGAAATGAAAAAGGTGCGTTTTGTGTGTTTGCTTTTTGTGATTGGACTGAGCCTTTTTGCATCCGGCTGCAAATGGTCTATAGTGAGTATTACTGGCCCAAACTGCGCCTCGCCCGGCCAGACCATTACCATCTACGTAGCAGGGACCTCGCAGACTGAGGAGAATTCCCCGACTCTATATGGTCTAATCCTGCAGATTCCTGATAGCTGGGGGGTTTTGTCGGCAATAGTTACCACCGCGGGATCCTTCGACACTCTGACAGAGAATACAGAATATGCATCCCTTTACACACCAGAACCAGGACACAAGATCTGGGTAGGGACAGCAACATCAACAGAAAATCAAATAACGAAAGGAACTGCAACCGTTCTGCTTTCAGTCGGAGATTGCATAGGCCAGGTTCAGATCAAGGCCGCCGTAGGTTCTTATCGGAATGGGGCTTGGACCACCGACGATCCCCTTGGCGAATTCAGTTTCTTGAATATCACCGAACAAAGGTACGTTGATACAATTAGCTGCAATTGCTCATCGCTGAGTTCGTGGAGTCCCATGACGAGCGGGACTACCAATTGGCTTAATGGCGTTTGGGGCAGCTCCGGCAGCGACATCTTTGCCGTGGGGAATGATGGCAATATCCTTCACTATAACGGCACCTCGTGGAGTCCCATGACGAGCGGGACTACCGATTCGCTGCATGGCATCTGGGGCAGTTCGGGCAGCGACATCTTTGCCGTGGGGGGTAATGGCAATATCCTTCACTATAACGGCACTTCGTGGAGTCCCATGACGAGCGGGACTACCAATTGGCCTCATGGCGTTTGGGGCAGCTCCGGCAGCGACGTTTTTGCCGTGCAGGATGGTGGCAATATCGTTCACTATAACGGCACCTCATGGAGTCCCATGACGAGCGGGACTACCAATATGCTGTATGGCGTTTGGGGCAGCTCCGGCAGCGACGTTTTTGCCGTGGGGCAGGCTGGCAATATCCTTCACTATAACGGCGCCTCGTGGAGTCCCATGACGAGCGGGACTACCAATTTTCTGTATGGCGTCTGGGGCAGTTCGGGCAGCGACGTTTTTGCCGTGGGGGATGGCGGCGATATCCTTCACTATAACGGCACCTCGTGGAGTCCCATGACGAGCGGGACTACCAATCGGCTCCTAGGCGTCTGGGGCAGTTCGGGCAGCGACGTTTTTGCCGTGGGGCAGGCTGGCAATATCCTTCACTATAACGGTGCCTCGTGGAGTCCCATGACGAGCGGGACTACCAATTGGCTGTATGGCGTTTGGGGCAGTTCGGGCAGCGATGTTTTTGCCGTGGGCGCTGGAGGTACGATTCTCCGCTATAGGGATATCTTATATGTAAGCAGCGATGGAAATTGCGGAATTAACAAGCCCTGCTATAGCAGCATGCAGGCGGCCCTCAATGCAGCTAAAAGCGGAGCGCTGATCAAGGTAGAGCAAGGGACCTATAAAGAGGCACCAACCAAGAGCACCACGGGCACGGTGACCATTAGCGGTGGGTGGAACGACACATTCGCAGGGCAGACGGGCACGACCGACATATATGCGCCGATGGCAACAGGAGGGGCGGTCTTGAAGGTACAGCCGAATGTGAAGATTATTGCGCCGCAATAGGAAGCATGCGCGACAGGAGGAAAAGCGGACATAATAGGAATTTTCAGGCGGAGCAATGAGAATCATGAGGAGGGACAGCACATTTGGGAGGATCGTGGGGGACGTTCGTCACATTTGCATATTTAGTGGTTGGGAAGATGGGTTGAGTATGATAGTTGTCTTGCAGGCCAAGACAGTTACGATCAGACGCGCCGGGGGCGCTGCATCATATTATTGCCAGGGGAAACGAAAGACGAAATATCTTTGAGGACAAAACGGGTTGCAAAGAGTTTTTAATCCGCCTTGGAGGTATTCTTGCCGGCACCGGAACCAGCCATTACGCAGTCAGTGTCCGACCTACCGACCCAGGATGTGGGGTAACAGCCCTTATCTGCGAATCCTTGGGGTTAGGACTCTGGCCACACAATGCCGCTTTTTCAGCAGGACGCATCGCTTTGCACTCGGACTTCCCTGCCGATGGCAGACAAGCTTAAGACGATGCCTCACGGCAACGCCCCCGGCCTTTGGGCGGGATCTGACGACTTGCTCGTCGGCCTATGTTTATCTCTAAGTCTCACGACATTGACAGGATTGAAGACCCCGACGGTCTCTTGCGAAGTCTCCCAGATTTAAGGAGTTTTTCACTATTTTGTAAAAAACGGGTCAAGTCTGCTCTTGACTCACCTTGAAAGGAATGAGTGATATATCGGTATGGTCAGACTACCATGAATTCAATTCCCGGATGCCTGGTGTCATGTCATGAACCGTGGGAAGAGGGGAGAGCAAGTATTCACTGGTAAAGGGGATTGTGATGCCTTTATGGATCTTGTCAAAGATTGCGAGAGTTCGGCATCGACAATTACTGTTCTGTCAGCACGGTCGTTGAAAGAACAACGCAATAACTTGGCACCGACGGCGCACTCAGAAAACGGATCGAGAAATTGAAAATGGATCTGATGGTGAGTCAAGAGCAGACTTGACCCCTTTCCTTATGCTTTGCGGCAAGGATGGCGAAGTCAGACATAATATAATGATTCTAAAATCAAATTACATCAATCGCGTAGCCGATTCAATGAAATTTGCCGATGATATCCCCAAAGAGGAACAGGGCAAGTTGTTGAAACGCCTGTGCTCGATCATCATCAAAAAGGGCGCGTATTTCCTGAGAGCCGGGGAAATTCCTCAGCGAATAGGCTTCAACGTATCCGGCCTGCTGCGTCTCTTTTATATTGATCCCAATGGAAAAGAGATCATAAAGCACTTCTGCGTGGAAAACACCCTGGCGATCTCTTACAGTGCCTTCTTGCTGAGAGAAGCATCAAAACTGCACATCCAGGCATTGGAAGATACAAAACTGCTTGTAATCGATCATGCGGCCTACCGTGAACTCCTGGACAGCCACGTTTGCTGGCAGATTGCTGCAAGAAAATTAGCCGAGCTGTTGTATATTCTTAAGGAAAAAAAAGAGTCGGAATTATTGTTGAACAGCGCCCAGGAGAGATACCTGCAATTCCTGGAAGACTATCCAAATATCGAGCAGAGACTGAATCAATATCACATTGCCTCCTACCTTGCCATCACCCCTGAGTCATTGAGCCGAATCCGCTCCAATCTAAAATAGACGCAGCCTGTCGGGTGTGTCAAATAAGGCGGGCATGCACCCGCCAAAGCCTCTTCCCGTCCTTTTTATCCTGGCGGTCCAACCGCATTTCTCCGCAAATTGTTCCGCAAGGCCGGGTTACAAGAAAAAAGTTGTAAGAGTCGCAAATAAATTACCATACATCAATGACCGCTCCTTTGCCCTGGTGTACCATTTTCCCGGTCTGTCGGAATCCAAATAAAAACAGGAGGAATCATGTGATGAAAAGGCAGAATTTAGGCGAAGGCCTAAAGAGCGGGATGTTTGGGGGGATACTTGGAGCGGCCGTATCAGGGGCGCTGAACTATTTCGTCATCCCCTTTCCCTCGACCGTAATGGATAACGTATTCGGCCATAGTATGGGCGGCTTTTTTTGCGGCTTCTTTGCTGGTTTCATGGGGGTGATGATGTACATAAAGATTCATGGCGCTAAGAAGTTGACATCGTAGTTGCCGTAAGCTTCCGCAAAAAGGTCGTTTGCCCCTGAACCCCTGACCGGTCTTTTCTCTGAAGGGGAGGGCCGGGAGGGGGACGGGACAAACCCAATGCCTCAAGAAAGCGAAATCACCAGGGAGGTTGAAGATGTCTCTATCACAAAGGAATATTGTCATCACAGGGGCGTCGAAGGGACTCGGCAGGGAATCGGCGCTTCGTCTTTGTCAAAAAGGCGCGAACCTGGTTCTTGTGGCGCGCACAAAGGGATTACTGGATGAGACGGGAAAGCGGATTGAAAATCTAACCGGTAAGGCCCCATTGATTATCTGCTGCGACGTTTCAAACGAACAGGATGTGGATCGCATGTCGAGGATAATCCGGGAAAGATTCCGTCATATCGATGTACTGATAAACAATGCCGGGATCGGGATTCACAAGACCTCGGAAGAAATGTCCGGCGAGGAGATGAGAAAGCAGTTTGAGGTGAATCTCTATGGCCCCTTTTATTGCATCAAGGCATTGCTCCCATTACTCAGGCTCAGCCGTTCCGCATATATCATAAATGTCGGTTCTCTGGTGAGTAGAGTGTCGTTTGCCGACAACAGTATGTATGCCGCAACCAAATATGGGCTGTCCGGGTTTACTGAGGGACTCCGGCTGGAGATGAAAAAATGGAATATAAAAGTGGGGCTGTTCATGCCAGGGCTTATGAATACCTCTTTTCAAGAGGACAGGGAAGGGGGGGTTGGGGCGCCAACATTTTTAGTCATCCCCCCTGAAAAGGCGGCCCTGAAACTGGAGAAAATGATTCATGGAAGGAAGGGCACGGTCTTTATGTATCGATGGATGCTTCTCCTGATGAAAATGAAGAAGTGGGTCGGATAAATGCCTTGTTGAAGAAACCCTGGGCACGCGGTCAACTATTTAACTTGACCAGGCGGGGTTTGGCATCTGTTATGCCGAGATTGGCCGGACTGGATGCCCGGGGTTGTTCATCGCGTCATTATCCGTGACAATCCTATAATGCCCCTGCTGATAGTCGTGCGCTCCAAAAGGCTAAATACGGGTCTTCATCTCCACCTGTGTCAGACCCAGTTCTTCAAGTTTGGCCCTGGTAGGGATTGCCGTATCCCTGTTCCAGCCCATGCCTTCAAGGAAGGCGTCGTACAGGCTTTTCACGTCCATACAGACATTTTTCATGGGACCCGAATCAAGGGGCGGATTTCCAAGGGCCCGCATGGGCAGGGCAAAGTCGCGTAGGGGAACAATTCCATGCTTCGCGTTGAAGGCCTGACGCAGATTCTGGATGCGTTCGCCGATCAATAAATAGTGTTCCGGCGGATGGTTCCAACCGGTGACGGCATTCACATATTCGGTGAGTTTCAATTTGCCGGCCATCTGCACGCCGAACAGGCACCCGCCCACGCCGTTGACAAACTGCATGTATCGGCTGGCTGTTACCATGTGAAGGTTCCGGATGTCGTCCGGGCGATATTTGTCCCTGATCAGTGAAACGGTATGCAATTTCGGCAGATCTTTGAATAATGCGTTCAACCCGTACATCTCTATCCACTGGTAACCATGGCTGGTATGCCTCCCCGGTGTGGGCTCGAGGACATAGGAAACGGCGAATCCGGGATCAAAGCGGGGGTCGTGCATGGGGAGTTCCTGGCCCCCGGCGTGCATGGCGCAGGTGTCGCCGCCACACAGCCGTTCCGAGGCCCGCTTGCAGCCATCCGCCAGAAGGTCGCCGATCCCGTCCCGGGCAATCATTTTTTCAACGATGCGTATGACGGCCTCGGAGTTTCCCCACGCAAGGTCGATATCGTCAAGGTCCTCTTTGGAGAGGAGGCCGTTTTCATGACACTCCAGGGCCCAGGCCACAACAGCGCCCGCCCCGATGGTGTCCATGCCGGCCCGGTTAAGCATGTCGTTGATCTTGAAGATGGAATAGAGGTCGTCATTCAAGATCAAGGTGCCGAAGGCGCAACAGGTTTCATATTCGGGTTTGTGGGTCTTGGTCAACGGATAAGGCCCGTCATTGATCTCCATGACGCCTCCGCAGCCCAAGGGGCAGGAGTGGCAGTGGTATCTCTTGATCTGATAGTCGATAATGCGCCGGGGGTTGATTTGGTTCGCATGCGGACGGATGCCGAAATCCTTGACGCCGCTCCCCTTCCAGTTCCGAACAGGTGAATCTCCGCCTTCGGAAGAAAGCACATTGGTCGCACAGGTACCATATTTTCTAAGGGCGACTTTTGTCAAATCACCTGACTGGGCAAGCGCCACCGGGGAGACGCGGAGGACCCGGCCGAACAGATTGAGCGTCCGCGGACCAAGGAACCTTGAAAGCGTTTGCCCGTTGTCGAACCATTGTCTGAATTCGGCATTCAAGATCTTGATCCGGTCCGGGTCGGCCGCCTTGATTTTTTGCCTTCCCCCGACGGCCAGGGCTTTCAGCTTTTTAGAGCCCATGACGGCCCCGAGACCGGACCTGGCAGCAACACGGGCCTTGTCGGTGACGATCCCGGCCAATAGCGACATCTTCTCGCCAGCCTGACCGATGGCGGCCACCTGGACCTTATGCCCGACCTCCGATTTGATCCGGTCATCGGTTGCCGCGGTATCCAGGCCCCACAAGTGAGAGGCATCCACGAGTTCGGCCCGGCCGTCCCAAATCTTCAGGTATACGGGCGCCGGTGAAACGCCGTGGAAGAAGACCCCGTCATATCCGCTCTTTTTCAGCGCGTACGAAAACCATCCCCCGGAGTTGGCGTCTCCCCATCCGCCGGTTAATGGCGATTTGGCTACAGCCATCCAGCGGCCGGTGAAAAACGCGTTGGTCCCGGTGAGCAAGCCGGACACAAACCCCAGGATATTATCCGGTCCCAAAGGATCGGCCTGTGCCGGTATCCGGTCGTAGAGCAAGTAAGCGGCCAGGCCCATCCCGGAGGTATATTTCTCGTAAACTTCTTCCGGAAGAATCTCCTCAGCCACCACACCGGTACCCAGGTGAACGTTGAGAATCTTTCCCATGTATCCATTCCCCATGATTATCCCTCCCCGGCGGCCAGAACCTTGCATGAAATAACACGCCCATAAATGATGGACCCAGTGTAAACCACACGAGATGGGAATGCAAATATCATATGGTTGAATCCGCAAGAACTGGAAGAGAAGGTTTGGTCGGCTTTGAAAGCGGCGCGGGCATGCAGGGATCTTGGGGCGCTCATTTGTATTAAATAATTGACCAAGCGGATAAGGTTTGGTATTTCTTGAATTATGCCTAAATCAGCAGGTTGCCCCGAAGCGTACCAGAGGGTTTCCACAGGCTATCGACGTATCGGCCATGTGTCGTCGCTATGGACGCCGCAATCTCTGTCCCCAGACGACTTATGGTCGAAAAATTGAGTTCCGCCAGCAGTGTCATCGGACGAATAAAGAGCAGTTGCAGGAAAATTCGGGTTTAAGAAAGCCCATGGATGAGCTCTGTTCCGGGGCCAGTGAGAGTCAAGGTCAGACTTGATGGCCCCCGGTTTCATTTTTTGGCTGAAGGGTGGCTGAGACAACGGGAAACGACACATATAGGGGAAAAACCGGCAGCCTTGAATCACACGGCACGTTGGGCACCTTCGCCGGCGTGTTTACGCCGAGTATCCTGACCATCCTGGGGATCATTTTATTCCTGCGGTTGGGGTTTGTCGTCGGCGCGGCCGGTCTGGGCTCGGCCCTGGTGATCTTGTTTCTGGCCAACGTGATTTCGGTTTTGACCAGCATTTCCCTTTCCGCCATTGCCACCAATCTGAAGGTCAGAGGTGGCGGCGATTATTACCTGATCTCCCGCACCCTGGGCCTGGAGTTCGGCGGGGCGATCGGGATCGTACTCTTCCTGGCTCAATCCGTCTCCATTGCATTTTACTGCATCGGTTTCGGCGAAGCGGTTTCAGGACTTCTGCCTGCCAAAATCGCTCATCTGACCCAGATCATCGCCGCGTTGGCGGTTTCCTTTCTCTTTGTCTTTGCGTGGTTGGGTGCGGACTGGGCCACCCGATTGCAGTACGGGGTCATGACTATTCTGGGCCTTGCGCTCCTTTCCTTTTTTATCGGCGGGTTTCTCAAGTGGGACACGGGCATGCTGGTGCGCAACTGGTCGTCACCGGGGATGAATGTGCCTTTCTGGGTGCTGTTTGCCATTTTTTTCCCGGCGGTGACCGGTTTTACCCAGGGGGTCAGCATGTCGGGCGATCTGAAGGACCCGGGTTGCAGCCTGCCCCTCGGCACCTTCATGGCAGTGGGGATATCAGTGGTGATTTATTTCCTGTCCGCAGTGATTTTTGCCGCTACCTTGCCGGGAGACGTGTTGTCGAAGGATTACGGGGCCATGAGAAACGTGGCCCGCTTTGGGGTGTTGATAGACGCTGGCGTCGTTGCCGCCACCCTCTCTTCGGCCATGGCGTCATTTCTGGGCGCCCCGCGTATCCTGCAATCATTGGCCGGTGATCGCACATTCCCCTTTTTGACCCCCTTTGCCAAAGGGGCCGGGCCGTTCAACAATCCCCGGCGGGGCATACTGGTGTCTGCCGGCATTGCGTATGCCACCATCGCCCTGGGGCAACTCAATCTGGTTGCGGCCGTCGTGTCGATGTTTTTCCTCATCTCTTACGGCCTGTTGAATTATGCAACCTACTTTGAGGCGCGATCCGCCAGCCCGTCCTTCCGTCCGCGGTTTAAATATTTCAACAAGTGGCTCAGTCTGACGGGGGCCCTGGCGTGCCTGGCAATCATGCTGGCTGTGGATTTTCGTTCCGGCATATTAGCCCTGGCGGTCTTGTTCGCCATCTTTCAATATCTTAAACGAACCGCCGGTCCTTCGCGATGGGCCGACAGCCGTCGATCGTATCATCTTCAAATGATCCGGGAGCATCTTCTGGAATCCATCGGCCAACCGGAACACCCCCGCTACTGGCGGCCGCAAATCCTCGCCTTTTCGGATGATCCGGAACGACGTTCTCAATTGTTGCGCTTTTCTTTCTGGATCGAGGGCACGAGCGGCCTGACGACCGTTGTCAGGATCCTGGAGGGTGAAGGCGTCCGGATGCTGAGACTCAAGGAGGAGGCCGAGGTGGAGCTGCAGCGCGACATAACGGCCTGCGGCGTCAATGCCTTCCCCCTGGTGATGGTATCGCCGACCCTATCAACGGGAATTCAGTCGGTTATCCAGGCATACGGCATCGGATCTGTCAAAGCCAACACCATCCTGCTCAATTGGATGGGGCAAACCCCTGGAACCCTGTTGGGCCTGGACGGACAGGATTTCGGCATGAATTTGCGTTCGGCCCGTTTTTTCGGGTGCAACATCGTTATCCTGGATGCTAAGACCGATAAGTGGGAAGGCCTTGAAAAAATTGCAAAAGAGGATCTGGTCATCGACGTCTGGTGGATGAACGACGCCACCAGCCGCTTGATGCTGCTGTTGTCCTACCTCATGACCCGGCACGAAAAATGGAGCAAGGCAAAGATTCGATTGCTGGCGCCTGAAGGCCTCGGCGAGGAACCTCAGACGATTGAAACCCTAGAAGAAATGCTTGAGGATGTTCGGATAGAGGCGGAGCCCCAGCTCATCGCAGACATGGATGCGAACACGATTGCGGAAACCTCTGTCGACGCCTCTCTTGTCTTCTTGCCGTTTCGCATACGAAAGGACCAGGTCGTTGATCTCTCCGGCAATCCCATGGGAGGAACGCTGTTTCTTCTGCCGGTCACCGTGCTGGTCCTGGCGGCCAGAGATATCGACCTGGATGCGGAACCTGAAGCAGGCAAGGCGGGTGAAATGGCGGAAATGCTGGATGCACTCGAAGATGCGAGAAAAAAAGCGCGCGAAGCGGCCGATCAGGCGGAAGAGGCAGCCGAAGCGCTTGAAGCGGCCAAGGCAAAAGCGGCTCACCAAAGCGAGAGAGCAGACAAAACCGGCCCCGAGGGCATCAGCCTCGTCGAAAAGGAGGTCGAAGAGGCCGCAAAGCATGCAGTCATAACAGCGCGCAAGGCCGCCAAAGCGGCTGCCAAAGCGGAAACGGCCGTTCAGGAAGCCGAGACCATGGGGGTCGTTTCTCCAGGAAAGGATCGCCGATGAAAAAAATGACAGGTTTTGTCTTAGAGGTTTTTTTGTCAGGGGTGATGGTTTGTTTTGCTCCGGAAAATGGCGCGATTCCGGATGCGTAAAAATTGGAACCGATAGTGGGTGATTCTGAAGACTATGCTCGGAACGTAATGGATGCGTGGCGGATTCCGGGAATGGCATGAACTTGGAGGCCTGTATTCAAAGGATCTTTGCGGGCAGCACGGCCATCACCATGGGAATCGGCTATTGTTGCAGGTCCCGGGATATGGAACCGAATTGGGAAGGGGAGGTCAGCAAGATGAAAAGAAGGGATTTTTTGAAAAGCATGGCAATCGCGGGGACGGCCGCTTCCGTGACCGGCGGGATGGGCGTGATACCCACATTATTGACCCCCCGGACGGCCCAGGCTGCCGAGAGAAACAAGCGGGTCTTCATCAGCGACATCCACATGAACGTGGATGGGCCCTACTCGTGGTTTGTCGAACACGCCGCCGATCTCGCTGAGTTCCTCGACCAAGTCAATGCCAGGGATGATGTGGCTGAACTGGTCATCTTGGGGGACCTGCTGGACGATTGGGTGTCGCCCGTAAAATCCACGCCCCAAACCTTCTCCGATATCCTCAGCGCCCGTAACAATGCCCCGGTGGTGGCCGCACTCCAGGCGGTCTGTGATAACCCGAACATTCCGGTTACCTATGTGGTGGGCAACCACGACATGCTCTCCTTTGAGTCGCAGAACAAGGGGGTCATTGCCGCCGCCTTTCCCGGCATGGCCATCCTCTCCGATTCGCCCGGGCTGGGGGCCTACACCCGAGACAATGTGATCTGGGCCGAACATGGCCACCGTTACACCCTGTTTAATGCGCCCGACACGTGGAGCCGGGGAAACGGCCACCTCGGTCTGGGATATTTCATCTCCAGATTGGCTGCATCAAAATCCGTCTCTTCCGGGCAGATGGTCACGTCCCTCGAGGTGCTGGATCGGTTTGTCAAATCGCCGGCGAAGATCAATGAATATCTAACGCAGGGCGGCTATGAGGCGGTCGGCAACGTCATGGACGACGCCTTTATTATCGCGGTATTCAATGCCATCGCCCTCTGGTCCGGCAACTGGCCCTGGGACACATTCACCATGGATGACCTGGACAATTTCACGGGCAATTCTTCGGTGGAACACATTGCCTTGACCTACGACAAAATATTCAGCGGCTGGCCCTCCCGCCAGGATATTGTCAGCCATTTCGATGCGGTCTGGAATGACCTGGGCCACCTCAGCAGCGCTGCCAACCTCCTGTTCGAGATGCCCGACCGCATCAGGGACGTGTATCCCTTCACCCCCCGGATCGTCCTCTTCGGCCACACCCATCAGGCTGCTTTTCAGTACCATTCGGGCGAAGTGGAAACCCTCTATGCCAACACGGGCACCTGGATCGACAAGAATCCCATGACCTGGGTGGAGATCGAAACCAACGACGGAAGCAGCGGCCGAAGGGATTACACGGTCTCTCTCTGGTTTTACGGAGACCGTTCGGCCAGGCAGTCGGGCACGGTGACTGTCCAGCTCGATCACGCAGACTATATGATCCGGCACCGGTGATGCCCACCACCATGTCGCGGATGGTCTCCTGGTTGAGCAGGACTCGAGAAGACAGGACATTTAATGAGGGAGCGGGACAGTATCTATTTGTCCATTGACCAGGCCCTGGAGGCCGTATGCATCGATTTTCGGCGATACGAGCCCCAGATTGTCCTGTTGTGCCAGATCATTTCACTGGTTTCGGGCGGAAGTATCATCGTAAAGAGGGAAGGGGGGAAAGACGGCGCATGGATCAGCGTGCAGGGCCGGCCCAACATGAGGTGGGCGGAGGGGCCTGAACTGATCGAGACCGCGTGTGCGGCCGTTAAGGGAATAGCTCGGGATTCCCGGTTGGTTTCATCGATCTGCGCCAGGGTGTTTCATGAACGGGCATGGGAAGAGAGGGATCCTGAAACCGGGCAGATGGGGGTTCGGATCGAAACCGGCATGGAAGGGTTTTCGTGTCGGCAGTGCGGACGATGCTGCACCTCTCTCGATTACCACAACGAACTTACCGAGGAAGACGTGGTCCGGTGGGAGAAATTGGGCAGGACCGATATCCTCAAATGGGTAAGGGGTATTGAGCAAGAGGGCCGGGAAAAGGCCTACAGGATATGGACGGTGCCCGGCACGACAGGGCTTGCAGACAGTTGTCCATTCCTGAAAAAGATCCCCTCCGAGAATCGATGGGAGTGCCTCATCCACGATGTGAAGCCCGCGATCTGCCGTCAATATCCTTTAACCAGAAAACACGGCCTCATGACCGGGTGCCTTGGTTTCGACACAAAAATGGGGTAGGGCCGCAGAGACGATTGACGTATTGCCCTGTTGTATCCTGAAAGGCCTTTCCCAGGGTCATTCCTGTCGGACGGGAGACCGAATCGGTCCCTACCTCAGCGGCCTCCGTTTTTTCGGGTTTGCGTGTACCTGTAGGCCATGCCCAGGGCTTTGACGCACCGTTCGGGTTCATCAAACACCGGAAACCCTAAATCTTCCACACGTTCCTTCAAGCTCCGGGTGCTCGAAGGATTGGGCCCGTAAATCCATGTCACCACGGGTTTTGGAAAGAGGCCTTTGAGGGCTTGGTATGCCTCCAGATAGGCCTTTTCGTTTTTGCCCCTGGCGTCGGCCCACATGACATTGAAGAGGGCGTCCACGTTTTCATCCCGCAGCACGGTCTCCAGGATGCCCGTATAAACGGTTGAAAAATCCTTGACAGAGGGGATCATGGGTCCGATGTCCACCGGCATGCGGCCCAGGCCGGGAAACATCTTCTCGAAGATCTCGGCCGTTTCGGGCGTGAGCCGGGCCATGACGAGCCCGTATTCGGCCCCCTGGTCCGAGGCCAGCACGCCCACCGCGCCCGTATAGCTCACCATTCCCAGCCGGTTTCCCTCAGGCAGAGGCTGGGATGCAAAGACCTTGGGCATTTCGAAAAGCTCGTTGAAGGCCCCGAGACGCAGGAGTCCCGTCTGTCTGCATGCGGCATCAAATATCCGGTCATTTACCGCCAGAGATCCGGTATGGGAGGCCGAGGCCATGGCGCCCTCGGCCGTGGTCCCCAGCTTGAGGGCGAGAACGGGCTTCTTTGACGCCACCCGGGCGCACACCTCCACAAATCGTTCGCCGTCCCGGATGGTTTCAAGATACATACTGATGACCTGAGTGTCCGGATCGTTTTCCAGGTACTCCAGGAGGTCGCACTCATCCAGGTCGCACTTATTTCCGAAATCGCAGATCCTGCTGATGCCGATTCCCAGTTGGGGGTAGGCATAGGCCTGGGGGTTGATCATGCCGGTCTGGGAGCAGATGGCCACAGGCCCGGGCTTGAATCCATAGTAGCCTGCTTCATAGGGGCAGGGATTGAACCCGTTGCGGCTGCTGGCGATCCCGGCAGTGTTGGGACCGATGATCCGGACCCCCCACTCCCTGGCCATGGCCGCAATCCTTTCCTGGAGCACAGCCCCTTCCGCATCTCTCTCGGCAAACCCGTCAGCCACCAGGATTACGGCCTTAATTCCCCGCCTGGTGCACTGTTCAAAGACATCGGGGACGTTGCGCGCGTTGATCATGATGAGGGCCACATCGGGCGTATCCGGGGTCTTATGGATGGATGGATAAACGCGCAGGCCCAGAACTTCCTTGTAAGACGGGTTAACCGGGTAGATATGGCCTTTGTAGCCCGCCTGGAGGAGCGATTTGACCACCACATATCCACCGAAAACACCTTCCTTGAAAGAGCCAATAATGGCTACGCTGTCAGGCTCAAAAAATCGAGAAAAGATATCTGCACCCATTATTTTGTCAGTCTCCCGTAAGCTTGGCGGCAAATTCAATCGTTGGTCTTGATATCAGGGGCCGCTTTTTTTTGGGGGAAAGGTAGTGGAAGCGGCCATGGAGGTCAAGAAAAATCTATCCCCGCGGCCACAAATGGGATCGGGATTGCGGCTGCAAGCAACGGGTCTGAACCGGAGGTCCGGGGGACGAAAAGGCTATCCAAATAATATTGCGTTTTTTTTGGCTTTGAGGCAAAGTTATTCTTATGCAGTGATGCCGTTACTGACTTTAAGGAACCATCGACCCAAATATTTGGGACGAAACGGTCTCGCTGACGGTGCCGGGGAAGGGTGGGGGAGGCCGAATCTTATGAAAAGGAGCCGGGATTTCCTGGAAACATGGTGTTCCGGCAACTTAAGTTTTTGGCAGGTTAAAAGAGATGACAAAAAGCAATATATTCTATGACAAATACGCCAAGACAAAGAGGACACTTTTTATCCTGGTCTTGGTGACGACATTTGTGGCGTTAGGCGCAGGATTAGGGATCCTGAAGTTGAGTAACCTGAAGACGGTAGGCATGGGGCTGGAGACGGTTTATCACGATCGGGTTAAACCGTTAAAGCAACTGAAAATGCTTTCCGATATATACGGCATCACCATTGTGGATACTGCGAACAAGGTTTTCAATGATGCCATGTCGTGGCAGGAAGGCCGAAGCCTCCTGGATCAGACAACGAAAATGATTGCCAGCTTGTGGGGTGAATACCTGAAAACATACCTCACGGAAGAAGAGAAACAGATGGTCAAGGATCTTCAATTGTCATTTGAATCTGCTGACAGGTCGCTGGTGCAGCTCAAAAAAATCCTCGTGAACGAAGATCGGAAGCAACTGTCGGAATTTATCAAGAAGGACCTCTATGAGGCCATTGAGCCGGTTACCCGCAAGATTGGCCACCTGTTTGAGATGCAGGTACGCATTGTGAAAGACATCAACGATACCGAAAAGGTCCGCTATAAGATCGGGTGGAGTATCGGATTGGCGAGCATTGCCCTGAGCATCATCCTGTTTTTTCTGGCAGTATTCCAGTGGAGACGTTTCCGGGCGTTACTCGATTCATTGTAGGAAGGGGGCGTCAGATCCCTATTTCTTTAATTTTTTTCTCTTATCGCTGATGTAGATCGACCTGGAGTGACCGTCGCTCTGGACCCTCTCATCAATATTAAAGAGGTCGATGGCCGCGGCAAGCTCTCCCAGTTTGGCGAATCCATAGTTTCTGGGATCGAATTCCGGGGCCTGCTTGGCGATATTGCTCCCTACCGCGCCCAGATGGGCCCATCCGGTCTCGTCGGAAGCGGCCTCAAGGGCGTTTCGCAGAAGGGCGACGAGTTTGGCATCCCGTTTCAGGTCATTGGCGGTCTTCTTTTTCACGGACGGTTCTGTGCTTTCCTGAAACCGAAGCACCTCAGTGAAAATGAATTTGTCGCATGCGGATACGAATGGCTTGGGTGTCTTTTTTTCCCCGAACCCGTACACGAGCAGGCCTTCCTCCCGGATACGGGAGGCGAGACGGGTGAAGTCGCTGTCACTGGAGACCAGGCAGAACCCTTCAAAACGTTGGGTGTAGAGGAGGTCCATGGCATCGATGATCATGGCGCTGTCCGTCGCATTTTTGCCCACCGTATACCGAAACTGCTGCACAGGCTGAATGGAGTGCTCCAACAGGACGGCCTTCCATCCGCCCAGGCTCGGCGTGGTCCAATCGCCATAAATACGTTTTACACTTGCAACGCCGTACTTGGCGATTTCCGACATCAACCCCTCGGTGATCAGGGGCTGGGCATTATCCGCGTCAATAAGGACTGCAAGCCTTTTTTGAGCCGGTTCATTTACATTCATAACCATTCCTTTCTCTGTTCAATTCCCCGCGCGATCTCCTCTACAACGGCCTCTGTAAGGCCGGCCCCGATCTGTTTAAAGATGCGTGCCATGGTTCTCAGATCCCCTTATAGCCTTTTCTTCCCTGAATTGCAAAAACGCTCCATTTGCCCTTAACCTCTGCGGCCGACGCTGTTATTGTGACAGCGCGCATCGGATCGGCACTGGGGCGATTGGGAAATCTCATTTACCCTGCTGCAACAAAGCCTTTCGAATAATGTCGCTCGAAAACGGGGTCCCATGGGCAGGATAGACTGTCTTTGCCCCCGCGTCCAACAGCAATTTCCAACTTTCTCTAACCTGTTGCATGTCTTCGGCAAGGACGGGCAGTCCCGGACTGAGACGCAATGGAAACGCGCGCATGGCCAGGTCTCCCACGAAGGCATCCCCCGTCTCCAGCAACACGCTGACGGATCCTATAGAATGCCCAGGCGTATACATAATTCTACCTGGAATCCCATACTCAGTTAGAGGGACGTCTGCGTCCCCCAGGACGATGTCCACATCGGTTGCGGAGATGTGAATTAAGGGGGTGAACACCTTCATGATATTGACAAAGATGCTCCCCCAGACTGTCACTCCTGACGGCAGCGGTTTCAAGGATTTTTCGAGACAGTCCCTCTCTTTCCAGTGCATGATGAGTTTGGCCCCTGTGAGGTCTTTAATCTCCTTGGCCGATCCGATATGATCCCAATGCCCATGAGTGAGCACCACCAGCTGGATGTCCTCGGCTTTTATTGACAGGGTTTCAATGGCGCTCAAGAAGGCCTTCCCTTTCTTCGGTGCCCCACCGTCAATCATGATGATCCCTTCAGCCTGGATGATATAGCAGCGATCAATCCCCAACAAGATCGGGTGAATACTGACGCTCATGTTTCGTATCCTTTCTCAATCGGGGCCTATCAATCGGCCGATGATGATTGGCGATCTTCAGTAGTAGGGGCCATGGTTCGCTCATTCTTTTATCAGCCGTATGCCCGCCCTGCGCGCCTTGGTTTTCAGGTGGGAGCTGATCTCCCTGTTCTTTTTCGTGCCGGGCCTGACGATGGTTGCAATGGTCTTGATCCCTGCGTAATGTAACACCTCCTTGACTGCCCGAACAGCCCCCCTGCTTTCCGGAAGGATGAAGTTGAACGGCCAGGGCGTCGTACAGGCGGAGACGATAATGGCCTTCTTTCCCTTTTGCCGCGGAACGGGAATGCCGCGCTCACTTTCGCCCATAAAGACAGGCACATTCCGGTCAAAGAGGAGTTTCAGTTGTGAACTCATATTTCCCCAGTGGACAGGCGTGCCGATGATGAATGCTTCGGCCTCGCCGATCGTCTTTGCGATCCGATGCGCATCGTCCTCCGGCAACGCGCAGACCTCCTGGGTGCGGCAGACCATGCAGGCGGTGCACGGCTTCATTCGAAGATCGTAGACATCCACCCATTCCAATTGGCTCTCCGGCGGCAGCGATTCCTTAACCGCTTTCATGAGCGATGCCACGGTGCCGTTCTTTCGAGGACTTCCGTTTAAGGCGAGTATCTTCATAGTTGCCTGCTTTCCAGGTTCGAGTCGAATCAGCGGCGGCTGGAAGCCAGGCCATCCGCTTATCCTCACGGTTGTTTCAGGGATATATCCAGAATTTTGACCGGTTGATCCAAGGTTTTCCAGCCATGGCGCTCGCCTGAAGTGATGAAATAGCACTCGTTCGGTGTCAACAAACGGCGCTCTTGACCTACAACCATCTCTATCTGGCCTTCCAGGACAATGCCGCACTGGTCAAAAGGATGTTCATGCCCGGTGTCTTCCTTCCCTTGGTCTATCTGCATGCAGACCATAATCAGGTCGTTCCCAATCTCCGCCTTGCTCATCATGCCAGGCCTGAACGCCTCCAATTTTAAGGTGCCCACGTTCCAAAAAGCCATTGCATTCCTCCTTTACCCATCACCCCCATTGATAAATGTTATGCATCCGCCTCGAGGTTCCTCTCGCTTCTTTGGATCGGATGAGTTCAGATCGGGAAATGAAATAAACCTTACCGTCTGTAATCCATCGGGTATCACAATTCAAACTCGTCGTTATAGAGAAAAGACTCCCTTTTCACCGTTACTGATTGAAAGGCGTCCATGTCGTCCAGAAAATCAAGATAGGCCTCAAGGTCCGCCGAGTTCTTTAAGCCGGGTTGGTTCAGTGCGGGATGACACGAACTCGGGAGACTCCACTGAAGGTCGTTGTCAAGGTCAAGCATGGCTTTTCATCCCTTTCTCGCCGACAATCTCATAAAGTGTCTCTAATTGACTATGCTTTTCAAAGTACTCTCTGATCTCTGCCATATTTACCTCGGGCAGGCGAAGCAGATACTCGATGTCGGCCATTTCCCTAAGCCTTCTGGCGGGGTCATTTTTGATGGCAAAGACCTTGAGTGCCACCAGATGCTCGGGTTTTGCCACAGGTATGGACTGGTTGCCCAGGACCGGCATTTCCCGAGCTTCTGTAAAAATGGTATCTGCTGTCCGGCCTGTGATATAGACAAAATCAATTCGACCGAGGCCTGACAGTTTATGCACATGGCTAGAGTAGCCCGTTGATCGATGGAGGGTCTCAAATCCCAGGGAGTCAAGATAGGTAATGACCTTGCCCTGGTCTTCCCTCCTCACAATGAAGTCAATGTCCCCAGTAGCTCTCATATATCCATAAGCATTCAAGGCAAAGGCGCCTATCAGCGCATGGTCCACTTCATGCTCGTGAAAAAAGTCGGCCAAGAGCTTGAACACATCCTTGAACTTCACTGCGGACTCCTAATATCGAACGCCCCGAGTGGGGGCTGCACGTTGAAGATCTAACCCTTCACAGGATGAAGATCTTTCTGAAACGTGAAGCCCGAAACCTTATTGCGGCAGCAGGACTGAACTATCAAATATCTTTGATATAACTACACTTCTATTCAGTTTATCATGTCTGTATTGGATACTCAAGGAGATTCCAATCGGTTCATCGAACCCGTGAGAAACCGGGCACTTCGGATGGGTCGTCTATCTGGCAAAGACAGTCGAGGCGAAGCTGACGGCCGAGCGGGTGGGGGCCTCGTGCCAGGTCTCGTAATGGAGGATCTCGCCGCGGCATTCAGGCAGGATCTCGAGGAGGCAGGCGAGGGCGGAAAACCCGCACACATTGAAGCGATCCCTTACGTTCCGTGACTCTTCCCAGAAATGATCTGCGTCGAGCCTGCGGAGATGTTCCAGGAGACTCTGGTCGTGCGTTCGGGCTTGATTTTCCATGGCAGTGGCCGGCATATCATGACCGAATTTGGGTCCGATGTGGGAGAAGTCGACCCCGGCCACGATGAGGGTATCCTCCCCCGGTTCCTCAAGGAGCGCTCTTAAGGTATCGAGAAAAGGCCCTGCGGTTTCCTGATAGGCCTGCCTGCTGTATTCAGGGATGCCCATCTGGAGAGACCCGCAGAGGATCGGGACCACGACAACGGGGTGATTGTTGAGGAGGTGCTGCACAAAGAGGATCTGGAATTCGATGGAGTGTTCGGATCGATGGACAAAGTCATCCGGGGCAATAATGTTCTGGCCGGATTCCCGCAACGAGGCAACAGCTCCCCGATCGGCCCGGATGATCCCCAGCGGGGTCTCGAAATCCTTGTCCGTGATGGAGAAGAGGCCGTTTTGCAGTTGATGCCCAACGCCCAGGAGGATAATCCGTGATGGGGCCGTTCCTTTCAACATCTGGTAGGCAGTGGAATAGCCCCTGTGGCCCACGGTGAGGTCGATGTGGGGGGCAATGAGCGCCACCACACCGCCTCCCGGGGCAGGCGGGGCTGGCTGGCTGTGCAGGATTTCATCCAGTCTTGTCTTCAGTTCCGAGGGGTTGTCCGGGTAGCTCTTGCCGCAATGGGAGCAGGGCCTGATGCGCTGCGACGTGAAGTCGGCGATGATCTTGTCCCTGGCCCTTTGATATCTCTCGGAATCGAGAAGGAAGGATTCATCTAAATGGGCCAGGAGGCCGTTGATTTCATCCGTGCCTACCAGGACCCCTCCCTGCTGCCGCATGAATGCCGTCTGCAGGTCTCTGACGGTTGTGACGCCGTCGAGCAGGGCCATGATCCGGTAGAGAGGGAGCCCCACGGCCTTTCCCTCATCAACCAGTCCCAGAGTGTCCCGGATGAGGACAAACTGCTGGCCCTCGTGCTGGATCGGGAAAAATTCCAGGTCGCGTCGTGTACGGGGAAGGGGTTCAGCCATATTACGATCCATGTTCCCTGCCCGCGATCCGCCGGATGGCACGGGCCGTTATTTCCATCTCCTCGAGGGTGTTGAAGTACCCCATACTGAGGCGGACCGTGCCGTCCGGGAAGGTTTTCAAGGTCTTGTGGGCAATGGGCGCACAGTGAAGCCCGGTTCTGACCAGGATATCATGCTCGGTGCTCAGGATGTTTCCGGCCTCGGCCGGGTAGACCTCCTCTTCCATGAGTTCCAGATTGACCGCGCCACACCCGCCGTAATCATACCGGTCGCCGGGCGGTAGAAGACTGTCAAAGGTGAGGGAGAGGGTGGAGGTCTGGGCCTCGGCATTGAGCGGTCCGTAAATGGTAAGCCCGGCCACGTCATAAAGGGCCGAAAGGAGTGCCTTGGTAAGGGCCTTTTCATGCTCCCGAATGGTTTCCACGCCGGTTTCAAGTATAAAATTTACTGCCGCGCCCAGGCCGGCAAGCCCTGCGTTGTTGCGGGTTCCGCTTTCCAGGATATCAGGAAAAAAGTCGGGTTGCAGCTCCTTTTCCGAGACGCTTCCGGTGCCGCCTCTAATCAGAGGCCTGACGTTCAGCCCTTCCCGGATGTACACCCCGCCGGTTCCCTGGGGCCCCAACAGGGCCTTGTGCCCTGTAAAGGCAAGGAAATCAATGCCTGCGTCCTCAGCGTCAATAGGAAAACACCCGGCGGTCTGAGCCGCGTCCAGGAGGAGCGGGGTTTTTCCGATGGCCTGTTTGACCGCCTTTACATTCTGGATGGTCCCACACACATTGGATGCATGGTTGAGGACCATGAGGGCGGTGTTTTTCTGAATCAGGGGAGGGAGCGTCTCCGGATCCAGGCGGCCCTGGATATCGCACGCTGCAATGTTGAGACGGATCACGCCCTCTCCCTCCAGGTGACGAAGAGGGCGGATGACCGAATTGTGCTCCATGGACGTGGTGATGACGTGGTCGCCCGGATTGAGAAAGCCGTAGATGACCGTGTTCAGGGCCTCTGTCACATTCAGGGTAAAGACGATCCGGTTCGGGTCGGAGATATTGAAAAGGGTTGCCAGACGCTTTCTGGCATTTTCCACAATGCGACCGGCCTCCATCGCCTTCGGGTGTCCGGCCCGGCCCGGGTTGGCGCCTACCTTGGTCATAAAATGATTCATCGCCTCGATCACCTGAGGCGGTTTGGGAAAAGAGGTGGCGGCGTTGTCGAGGTAGATGAAGCGTTTCATGCTGGATGCTGGATTCTCGATACTGGATTCTAAATAAACCGTCGACGCGTTCCCATGCCCTGGGCGGGAACGGATTGTCGGGACGCTCCGCGTCCTATTCCAAACGCAACACCACCCGCTCCCGGCCGTTAACCCCCGATGTTTCAGTCCGCCGGAGTCTGAGCTGATCCGCGTTACGAAGCGGCGTTTATGCTTCCCCGCAGCTTTTCTGTGGCCACCGGATCCATCTTGAGGGTTTTCGGATCAATGACCACCCCGTAGTCCTTAAGGGCACTGTCAATGCTGACATAGCCGTCGATTACATCCGCTTCCACCTGTTCCGGAGGCCGTTTCAACGGATCGCCGAATCCGCCGCCGCCCGCAGCGTCCATGGTGACCCGGTCCCCCGGGCCGAATTGAGACAACCCGTAGGGGTTCCCGTCCCTATCGTTGATCAGAAATTGCGCCTTGGCGCCGTCCCTGCCGCCGAACAGGCCCTCGGGAGGATACCGGAATCTCCCTGACTGGATGCCCAGGTTCACCGGGGGAATGGGGGCATACTCATCGTCCGGAACCCTGAAAAGGACCCTTCTTCCCAGGCCCCCTCTCTGCTTTCCCGGTCCCCCGGAATCGGTCAGCAATTCCCTCTTTTCCACTATCAGGGGGGTGTCGCTCTCGAATATCTCCACCGGCGTATTGGCCCCGTTGGCCGGAAAGATGTAGTCATAGTAGCCGTCGTTGTCGGCGCTCGCTCCCATGCCGCCCCCCCGGATGATGACGGCGTGCCAGGGGGTTGCGTCATGTCGCTTGCCGTAGAACACATTCATGGTCGCCGGGGTCCCGCCGCTCCCGGCGATGACCCGTTCCGGAAGGGCCTCTGCCATGGCCCGGTAAATGATTTCCGTCATGAAGTGGCCGATTTGCATTCGGGCCGCCACGGCTGCGGGAAACCTGCAATTGACCACGCTCCCCTCCGGGGCGGTCATGGTGATCGGTACGGCACACCCGTCGTTATTGGGGATGTCCGGATCGAACATGCTCTTCATGGCCATGAACACATAGGCATAGGTGAAGTTGTAGACCACATTGCCTCCCCAGTCCACCTGGGGCGAAGAACCGGCAAGGTCCACATGGATGGCGTTTCCCGAAACGTGAACGGCCACCTTGATGACCACGTCTTTTTTCCCCTTCATCTGCTCTACGATCCCCTCTGCCCGGTAGATGCCGTCCGGCACCTTCTGGATGGCGTCGCGCATGCTTCTCTCTGTCCGGCCGATAATTTCATCGGCCAGGTCATCCAGGCCGTCCAGTGCATTCTCCTCGAGCATCTGGCAGATCTTTTCGGCGCACACATGATTGGCCGCAATCTGCGAACGGATGTCTCCGGTCACCTCGTCGGGCGTGCGGACATTCCAGCGGATCATATCGATGACCGCCTGGTTGGGAATGCCTCCTGCCTCCAATTTTACCAGGGGGATGAAGAGGCCGTCTTCAAATACGTCATGGTTGTCGGAAGAAACCCGGCCCCCGATGTCGGAGTGGTGGAATACGCAGGCGGTCCATCCGGTGAGTCGGTCCCTGTGGAAAATGGGACTCATGACGCAGACATCGTTCAGGTGGCCGGCCAGGGCCCAGGGGTCGTTGGTGATATAGACGTCGCCCGGCCCGAAGCTGTCCGGCGGAAGGTCGTTGACCAGCTTTTTGATCCCAAGGGCCATGGCCCCGGACTGACCCGGGGTGGCAAAGGATCCCTGCGCCAGTTCTCTCCCCTTTCGGTCCGTAAACATGCAGGTGTAGTCGTGGGCGTCCCTGAGGAGGCTCGAAAAAGCCGTGCGTGCCACCGAACTGTCGGCCTCGTCCACGATGGAGATCAACCGGCGCCAGAGTATCTCTAAGGTGATGGGATCAAATGTCTGCCCCATGTTTTCCTCCTTTTTCAGACAGGATTTACAGGATGGACAGGATACAAAAAACCTTGCCCATGGGGGTTTTAGGATAAAAGAATGAAATCGAAGACAAAAGGCATTTCGTGGGGCGCTGATGGTCGCAGACGCCTTCCTGTTCCGCGCTCCGCGTTCCGAGCTCCGCGTTCACCCTTCATCCCTCAATCCCCCAATTCAATCCACAGAAACCCGTATTCATCCACGGAAACGGCGGCGTCTTCTCCGACAATGACCGTGGATTCCCTCTCCTCGATAACGGCGGGGCCATTAAATTTCGCGCCCGGGAAGAGACTGTAGCGGTCGTAGACCGTGTAGGGGACAAAGTCCTTGACCCGGCCGGAATAGGCCGGCCGTCGGCCCTTTACGGCCGCTTCGAGGGAGGTTCGGTCGGTTTTCATTTTCGGCAGCTGGAGGAGCCGTTCAGGGAGACTGGCCCGCACCTTGAAATTGATGAACTCCACCGGGGAATCCGGATAGGTCCTGCCGTAGAGCCTTTTGTAGATCTCATCGAACCGCTTTCTTACGTCCTCCCTGTTTACCTCGGTAAAGCGTCTTTCAGGTATCGGGATGGTGGTCTCGGACCCCTGACCCACAAAGCGGGCATCCACGGAACGATCGAATCGGATAGCCTCGGCCTCTCCTGATTTCTGAAGGGTCCTTGCCCCCTCGGTCTCCATCTGCTGATAGATCTTTTCGATCTCGCTGAAATCCGCCTCTTTCAGGGGGACCTTGTGGCTCCTCACCATATGGAAGGCTCTGGGTGCCGTAAAGAAACCAAGGGCCGATCCGACGCCCGCATTGGGCGGCACCAGGAGCCTTGGGGCGCCCAGCTTTTTGGCCAGTCCATAGCCATGCACCGGACCGGCCCCGCCAAAGGCCACGACGGTCACGATCTTGGGGTTGCCGCCCTTTTCGGCGATATGGGTCTTGGCGGCCCCGGCCATGGTCTCGTTGATGAGGTCATGGATGCCCCAGACGGCCTGGATAAACGAGACCCCGAGGGGCCGGGCGATCTTTTCTTCAATGCCGCGTTGAGCCGCCTCCCTGTCGAGTTTCATCTCCCCGCCCAGGAAGTAGTCCGCGTCCAGATAGCCCAGGAGGAGGTCCGCGTCGGTAATCCCCGGTTCGGCCCCGCCCCTGGCATAACAGATGGGACCGGGATCGGCCCCGGAACTCTCGGGACCCACCTGAAGGGTCCCCATCTTGCTGACCTTGGCGATGCTCCCGCCGCCAGCCCCGATTTCCATGAGATCCACGACCGGGACCTGGATGGTGAGGCCGCTCCCCTTCATGAACCTCTGGACCCGGCCCACCTCAAAAGTGGGGACGACCCCGGCCACGCCTTTCTGAATCAGGCACGACTTGGCGGTGGTGCCGCCCATATCGAAACAGAACATCTCTGAAATATCGAACAGCTTCCCATAGTACTGCCCGGAGATGACTGCGGCCGTGGGGCCTGACTCGATGATCCGGACAGGAAACTCGGCCGCGGTCTCGATGGAGGTAATCCCCCCGCTGGAGAGCATGATGAAGAGCTTTCCCTCGAAACCGATGGATGACAGCCTGCCGGAGAGTCTGGAGAGGTAACGGCCGGTCAGGGGCTTGACATAGGCGTTGGTGACCGTGGTGCTGGTCCGCTCATATTCCCGGATCTGGGGGAGGACCTCATAGGAGATGGAAACGGAGAGGTCAGGCGCCTCCTCGGTGATGATCTCCTTGATCATGAGTTCGTGCGCCGGGTTTTCAAAGGAGTTGAGGAGACACACGGCAATGGACTCCACCCCCATGTCCATGAGTCTGCGCACCGCGTCCCTGGCCTCGGACCGGTCCAGCGGGTGGATCACCGTCCCGTCGCTTCGGACCCTTTCGTCCACCTCCAGTCGAAACCGTCTGGGGATCAGGGGTTTGGGAAATTCCGCGAATACGTCATAAGGGGCATAGCGGATTTCCCTCCCCAATTCCAGGACATCCCGGAACCCTTTGGTGGTTATGAGCCCGGTCCTGGCGCCCTTTCTCTCGATAATGGAATTGATGACCAGGGTGGTGCCGTGAATCACCTCGTCCAGTTCCTGCACAAAAGCCGGGGCCATTCGCTCCAGCTGCCGGATCCCCTGCTCCACCGCGTCCGAAGGGTCGGCAGGGGTGGTCAGACATTTGTTGATTTTGATATCGCCCGTCCGGTCATTGAGGAGCACAAAGTCGGTAAATGTGCCGCCGATGTCGCAGCCTAAGCGGTAGTGCCTGTCAGACATTCATACCTCCCACATGGAAACTGGATACTGGATATCCCTGTAATTGAAAATTGAAGAATGAAGAGTGAAGAGTTCAAGAACTGTCTGCCGACCTCCGACCCCCGACTACTTCCTCTCTTTAAGGGCCGTCAGTATCTTCTCCGGGGTGATTGGGAGGTCCCGGATGCGGACGCCGATGGCGTCATAGACGGCATTGGCAATGGCTGGCGCCGTGGGGACCAGGCCGGGTTCGCCCACGCCCTTGGCCCCGTAAGGACCGTCCGGATCCCCCGGCTCCACGATGACCGGTTCAATGGGAACCACGTCCATGGCCGTCAGCATCTGGTAGTCGCGAAAAGAGGGGTTCATGACCCTGCCGTTTCGGACCTTGATTTCCTCGGTCAGGCCGTAGCCTACGCCCGTGTAGGCGGCGCCGTAGATCTGGCCCAGGAGGAGGGTCGGGTTCATGGCCTTGCCCACGTCGTGGGCCGAGACCAGCTTGAGGATCTTGACCTCTCCGGTCTCTTCATCCACCTCCACCTCCACCCCGGAGGTCCCGAAGGCATAGGTCATGGAGAGATTGCCCATCATGTCGCGGTTCAGCATCTCGGTCGGCGGGTCGTAAAAGGCCTCGGCCGCCACGACCCGGCTCTCTCCGATCCCCACATGAAGTCCGTTTCGCAGGATCTCGGATATGGGGACCTTGAAGTAGGGATGATCCGGGTCTTTCTTCGGAAAGATCATCCGGTCTCGAATATCCATGTCTTCCGGATCGGCGATCAATCCATAGTCCAGGTCCGGTTCCACGAATTCAGGATCTTTCCGCTTCTTCCGCTTGAACTCGCCTTTAACGAGACTGGGGATCAGTTCCGCTGCCATATCCAGGATCTGTCTTTTTGCCTTTCCGCAGGCAATGATCGCGGCGTTGCCTGCCATAAAGGTGTGACGGCTGGCATGGGTCCCTGCATCCCACAGGGCGAGGGCCGTATCCCCGAATGTCAGGAAGACATCATCAGGACGAACCCCCAGGGCCTCGGCAACGATCTGTGAGATAACGGTCGGCGATCCCTGGCCCTGATCCGTACCGCTCTCGATCACGTCCACATGTCCGAATTCATCCAGCTTGACCATGATGCCGTGGCCGTCCGATTTGGTGACCCTGGCGCCTCCGGCCACATGAATGAGGGAGGCCATGCCCATGCCTCGGCCCTTTTGCTTCCCCCGCTTTTGGTCCCACTGGAGTTTCTCCTTTACGGACGTGATGCATTCCTCGAGACCGCAAGAGGTGATCTTGAGCTTCATGGGGGTCTCGTCGCCCGGTCGATTGCGATTGATGAGCCTGAATTCTGCCGCATCGATCCCTGCCGCTTCGGCCAGGGAATCCATGGAGGTCTCGACGGCAAAGGTGGCCTGGGGATTGCCGTATCCCCTCATGGCCTGGGCATAGATATTGTTGGTGTAGACGCAGGTGGCCTTGAAATAGACATTGGGCACCCGGTAGAGTGAAGACATGGGCATGATCATGACCGACGGGGTGGTGGCCCCCCAGGAGGTATAGGCACCGTTGTCCAGAATGGCCTCGCAGTGTCTGAATAAAAGACGTCCTTCCCTGTCGCACCCCTGTTCGATGGTGAAGACGGCAGGCTGCCTCGGCGGCAGGGCCCGGAATTCTTCTTCCCTGTCAAAGATGATCTTGACCGGTTTCCGGGTCTTGAGGGCCAGCTGGATGGCGATGAACTCATAGATGTCGGTATCCAGCTTGGTCCCGAAGCTCCCGCCCACCACGGGGTTCACGACCCGGATCTTTTTTCCGGCCAGTCCGATCCGTTCGAAATACTCCGAGATCCTGCTGATGTGGCCGAAGATGACATTGGTCTGGTCATAGAGAGTGAGGTGGTTGTTCTGGTCGAACTCGGCAATGCACCCGCTCGTGCCCATGCAGCACTGGTTGATCCAGGTGGTGCTCACGCTGTCTTTGGTGATGTAGGCGGAATCCTTTCGGGCCTGTTCCATATTCCCCACCGCGAATCTCCAGGGAAGGGGGAGGATATTGCTCTTGACCGGCCTGCCCCTGGCATCTGTCTCGTGAACCAGGGGCGCCCCTTCTTTCATGGCCTCGAACGGGTCAAACACGGCCGGAAGTTTTTCGTACTCCACATCGATGAGGCTGAGGGCCTCTTCCGCAATCTCGGGAGTAATGGCCGCGACAGCGGCCACCTCATCCCTGAACTGGCGGACCACATCCTTTTTGAGCACGGTCTGGTCCTTCAAAAATCCGACCCTCACGTCGGGAATATCCCGGCCGGTCAGGACGGCCCTGACCCCCTCGAGCCGTTCGGCCCTGGAGGTGTCAATACGTTTGATCCTGGCATGGGCATGGACGCTGTAGAGTATTTTCCCGTGCAGCATTCCGGGACGTTTCAGGTCGTTGATGTAGACCGCCTTGCCGGTCACCTTGTCCGCCTCGATGGCCCTGGGGATGCTCTTTCCTACAAAGAGATTGTCAGGCATCTTCTCCTCCATTTCTATTTGTCCGCCCTGGCGGCCATTTCTATCGATTCGACAATCTGCACATATCCGGTGCATCTGCAGAAATTGCCTGAAATGCTTTTTCTGATATCGTCTTCATTCGGGTCGGGGTTTTGGTCCAGCAACGCCTTTGCGGACATGATCATCCCGGAGGTGCAGAACCCGCACTGTACCCCGTTGTTTTCCAAAAAGGCCTTTTGAATGGGGTGAAGGCGGCCATCCTTCTCAGCAATGCCCTCGATGGTGGTGACGGATTTTCCCTCCGCCTCGGGGATCGGGTAGAGACATGAATTGACGGCCTGTCCATCCACGATGACCGTGCAGGCCCCGCACTCTCCCACACCGCACCCTTCCTTGGCGCCCGTCAGTTCAAAGTAGTCCCGCAATGTCTTCAGGAGGGTCCAGGTCACCGGCACCTCGGCCGTGACAGGGTCCCCGTTCAGGGTGAACGAAACCGATACCTTTTTCATGGTCGTCTCCTTATAAAAGGGAGTTTTAAGTGAGCTAAAGTGAATAAAGTGAACTAAAGTGACTTAAGTGGGTTGAAAGGACGTAATCGACCCAATTGACCAAAGGGACTGACTTCACGCCGTGGTTGTCAAATTTTGGGCCATTGTGTGTCCGTTAACTTTAGGCATTTTAGGCACTTTAAACTTTAGGCACTTGTTCTTATCCGTTGGGCCGCCAGCCTTGCCATGCGAGGGACATAGGCCTCGATGATCTCGGCGCGATACCATGCCTCGCCCCTCAGGCTGTCTCTGAGGGTGCAGCACTCGGTCGACGCCGCAATTCTCCCCGCCTCTGCCAGCACCGTGTCGTCCATGGGCTTTCCTGCCAGGAATTCCTCGGCCTTATGGGCCCGGATCGGCGTGGGCGCGGCCACTGTCAGGGCGATCCTGGATTCTGCAATCGTCCCATTGTGGAGCCGCACGGAGACGGCGATCCCCACGATGGGGAGATTCATGGCCTTTCTTCTTGACTGTTTCCAGTAGGCGCTCCCGAATTGCCCCATCTCAGAGGGTATCCGGATCTCGGTTACCACCTCGGTCTCTTTTCGAACGGTCTTGTAGGTTCCGGTGAAAAAGTCTGTTATGGGCACGCTTCGTTCTCCATCGGGGCCTTGCAGCAGGACCTGGGCGTCAAGGGCCAGGAGTGGACCGGCCGTGTCGGCCGATGGGGCCGCATTGCAGATATTTCCGGCGATGGTGGCCACATTGCGGACCTGGACCGAACCGATGCGGGAGGCCCCCTCGTAGAGGGCCGTCAACTCCTTTTGAACCAGATCGGACTGCTCCAGCATCCTGTGGGTGGCAAGCGCCCCGATGTGATAGCCCCCGTTCTTCCGGATATAGGAAAGATCCTTAAGGCCTCTTAACGAAATGAGCACCTCAGGGGCCTTTCGCGTGTTCCGGATCTTGACCATCACATCGGTGCCCCCGGCGATCAGGGTTGCCCTGTGGCCATATTCTCCGAGGAGATTGAAGACCTCCTCCAGACTTTCGGGTTTCCTGTAATCATAGTTGATCATTTCAATACCCCTTAAACAGTCAAAATTGAGAATTGAAGAATTTAAAATTGTCGCCCGTGCAACAACCGAGGCCCTCAGGATGTTGCGTATTCATGGGCGGGACGATCTCCTGCCCTGATCCGCAATCCCAGAATTCCCCAATTCCTGAATCCCTAATCCATCTCCCGGTTGTCAAATACCCGCTTGCTCTTTCTCTCCGACCTCGGCAATGAGCCGTATTCGAAAAGTTCGATCTCAGCGGTGACCATGATCTGCTTTTTGATCTCTGTCCGGATCTTCAGGCCCAATTCCCCGTCACGATCCGGACCCACCCCCTGGCCCCGTTCCACCTTGAGGGTCATGTAGTCTTTCCCGTCCTCTTTCCTGTCTAAGAAGATCTGATATTCGCTGCCGATCCCCTCCATTCCGGAAAGGGCGTGATCCACCTGACCGGGGTAGATGTTGACCGCCCTGAAGATGATCATGTCATCGGAACGCCCCAGGAGACGATCGTGCCTCGGGAGGATGGAGCCGCAGGCACATCGGCCCGGAATTATCTTGGTGAGGTCACGGGTCCGGTAACGGATCAGCGGCGCCGCCTCCTTTCTGAGGGTGGTGACCACCATCTCGCCTGTCTCCCCTTCAGGCACCGGCTCGAGGGTGTCCGGGTCCAGGATCTCCAGGATATAGTAATCCGCCCAGTAATGGATGCCCGTGTGAAAGGGACAATCCAGGCCGGTCCCCGGGCCGTAAAGCTCTGTCATGCCCGGTATATCGAACATGTGTTCGATCCCCAGAAGGTCTCGGATTCGTCTTCTCATGGCGTCGCTGGAGCGCTCGGAACCGAAGATCATTTTTTTCAGATTAATCTTGTTGCGGATACCCCGCTTATGGACCTCTTCCGCCATCAGAAGCCCCATGGACGCGGTGCAGCACATGACAGAGGTCTGAAGATCCACCAGGAATTGGCATTGCATGTCGAGATTCCCCGGACCCGCGGGAATGGCCATGGCCCCGAAGGTCTCACACCCCATCTGGAAGCTGATGCCCGCTGTCCAGACCCCGTATCCCACGGCAATCTGGACCCGGTCTTCAAGGGTCAACTCGGCCATCTCGTAGCAGCGGGCAAAGAAATGACTCCAATCCTCGATATCTTTCCGGGTATAGCAGAGGATTTTCCGTTTTCCCGTGGTTCCCGACGATGCGTGAATCCGCACGACTTTTTCAAAGGGAACCGAGAGGAGGGGAAAGGGGTATCCTTCCTGCAGGTCCTTGGAGGTTGTGAAGGGAAGGCGCCTCAAATCGTCGAGAGAAAGGATATCCCCTGGCCTAACCCCGGCCTTATCCAGTTTGTCTTTGTAAACAGGAGATCCGTTGTAGGCATGCGCCACGGTCCATTTGAGCCCTTCCAACTGGCAGGCCTTCAGTTCCTCCTCTGTCTTCATATCAGGCATAAAACGTTTCGGCATTGTTAGATTCACCCCTATGTGATGTATGATGGTTGATCGTCGATTGAGCATTGAATTGCTATTTCTTAATGGACAAGAAGGAGTCCCGGAGCGATGGTTTCAAAAAAGTGCAAAACCGGTTTGCCTTTCTGCTCCAAAAAGCTGCTATGTCCTCCATTTCGCCATTGGCGCTAAACATTAAGCATTTTCCATCCGGGTTCCATTCAACAATCAACAATCATCAATTATCAATCGACGATCCTATTTCGCCATGTTCGGTATGATCAAAACGATATCCGGAAAAATAATCAAAATAATGATGCAGACGACACAGGCCATGAGAAAATAACTCACACTCTTGAAGATGGTGCTGAGTTCGATTTCAGGGGCCAGGGCCTTTACCACGTATATGTTGACACCCACAGGGGGCGTGATGGCCCCCATGGTGGTGACCATGGTCAGCAGGATGGAATACCAGATGGGATCAAAGCCAAGCGCCATGCCCAGGGGAAAGAAGATGGGGATGGTCATGACCAGAAACCCGAGGGAGTCCACGAAGCAGCCTCCAATAAGATAGATGATGAGAATGAAGCTCAGGATGACATAAGGGGAGACCGGGAGGGAAGAGGCAAACTCGGCAACCATAAAGGGAATCCGGGTCACCGCCAGGAAGCGTCCGAAGATGATGGCCCCCGTGACCAGGAAAAAGACCATGCTCGTGATCTTGAGGCTTTCCATCATGGAGCTTACAAACTTCTTCCAGGTCAGTCTCCGTGTGATGACCGTAACGGCCAGGGCGAAAAAAACGCCCACGGCCCCTGCCTCGGTAGGTGTGAAAAGACCGGAATAGAGACCGCCGATGACCAGCACAAAGATAACGAGGGCCTCCACAACCCCCCACAGGGACCTCCATTTTTCTCCCCAGCTTGCCTTTGGGCCGGCAGGACCATACTGGGGATAGATCCGACACAATACGAAAATGGTCAGGACGAAAAGGAGCCCCAGGACAATGGCCGGAAGGATCCCCCCCAAGAAAAGATCGATGATGGATTGTTCGGTCTGAAGCCCGATGACGATGAGGACCACACTGGGCGGCATGACCGTTCCCAGGGTGCCTCCCGTCACCACGGTCCCGCTGCTCAGCCGGGTGTCGTACTTGTACCTTTTCATCTGGGGAAGGGCCACGGTCCCCATGGTGGCGGCCGTTGCCGTATTGGAACCGCAGATGGCCGCAAAGAGCTCATCGGCGCCGATGGTGGCAATGGCCAGACCTCCGCGCCACTGACCCACCCATTTGTACGCCGCTGCGTACAGCCGCTCCGCAATTCCTGAGTTGAAGGCGATATACCCGAGCAGGATAAAGAGGGGAATCACGGTGAGACCATACTTGGAAAACGTCGTCCAGACATCCGTGGACACCACGTTGATGGCCGCCTCGAAGGAAACCGCATACCAGAAACCGCAAAAGCCCACGATCCCCATGGCGAACCCCACGGGCATGCCGAGGAAGAACAGGACCAGAAGGAGAACCACAATTCCCAACAGCCCGACCAGGGTCATACTCATGGGGTATCCTCCTTTGTCTGGGAAATGGAGCGCAGCAGATTCGTCAGAAAGATCAGGGAGAGGGTGGCGCAGCCCAGGGCGACGGCATAGACGAAGGGGTAGTAGACAATCCGCAGGGTCTCGGTGATCTCCCCGGTGTTCCACAGCGTTGTGCCATACCGAGCAATTCGCCAGGCCACCAGCCCGAAAAAGACCATGCAGATGAGGTTATTGATCCCCTCCAGGACCTTCTGGGTCTTTGGAGAAAATCCCAGGACCACGAGGTCAACCGAGATATGGCCCCGATGGAGTTGCGTGTATCCAAGGGCAAAGGCCGTCAGCACGGCCCCGAAATAGCCCATGAGTTCATAGGTGCCCTGGATCGGGACCCAAACGCTCCGCAGGAAGATGTTGGCGCAGGTCAAAAAGATCATCACGATCAGCAAGCCGCACCCTACGGCCATGAGGACGCGGTTGAGACCCGCTGCAAATTTATTCAGAAATGCCATGCTTTCCCCCTGTAACCCCCCCCTTTCCCTCATCCGCTGCCGTGCGGATGCATCCGCATCCACAGCGGGGAGAGGGGAAAGAGGAGCGGGTTATTTACCCTGGTGCTTCTTGGCAAAGGCCTTCATGTCGTCCACAATGGCCGCGCCGGGAAGCCCCTTGGCCGTGGCGTTTTCGACCCACTTGGCAATAATGGGCGCCATTTTTTCGTTCCAGAGGGCCATTTCAGCAGCCGGGAGGTCGTAGATTTGGATCTTGTAGTTTTCTTTGGACCAGGCAATGGACTTATTCACATGATCATCCATGTACTTGCCGGTCCATTCGGCCTGCTCCACCCTCAGGTCGTCAAAGACCTTTTTGACGTCTGCAGGCAGGCTGTTCCATTTGGCCATGTTCATCACCACGGCAAACGGGTAGATGGGGCCGTTGAAGATGGTGACGTAACGGCAGAGTTCGGCATATTTGAAATCCATGAGGGTTTCGAGCGAGGAAACGGCCCCTTTTACCACCCCCTTCTGGAGGGCCTCAGGGGTCTCGGACTGGGGCATGCCCACAGGGGTTCCGCCCAGGGCCTTGAGCACCTCGGCCACGCCGCCCGATGCCCTCAGTTGGAGTCCCTTCAGGTCTGCGAGGTTGTGAACCGGCACGTTGGCGTAGATGTTGGCAGGGGCGCAGGCGAACATGGTCAGGACCTTGACCTTGGAGAATTCCTCGGGTTTGTATTTGTCGTAGAGGTCCCAAAGGACCAGGCTGGCTACGGTGGCATTGGGGAAACCCATGGGAAGGGCCGTGGCGTTGGTCACGATGAACCGGCCCGGCTGATAGGCCATGCACAGACAGCCGATATCTGCGGTCCCTGCAATGACGCCATCCATCATCCCCTTGGCGTCCACGAGCGTCCCTCCCGGGAAGGTTTGGACGGCGACCTTTCCATCTGTCCGCTTTTCGACCTCGGTTTTCCACCGTTCCATCTGGACACAGGGAAAGGTGGGGGCCGGCGGGAAGTTGGCATAGGTGAGTTTGATCGGTCCTGCTGTCGCACGTGCAGGCATCCAGGCCATTGTGAAGACGGCTGCCAGAAAAATTCCGGCCACGATGAATCCTAAACTTTTTTTCATGATTCAGACCTCCTTATTAAAGGGACGAGTTGTTAACCAAAAGCCAACGTGGACGCTTATTTTTTCACCCCCTTTCTTGACTGCCGCTGCAAATGCGTGAAGTACCTGAAGTTAAGAGTGAGCTAAAGTGAATCAAATTGCCTAACATACCTAAATTAAAGTGAATTTGTTGTAAATTGATTAAAGCGTGTGATAAGCGTTCATCCTTCACACTTTTCACTCTTCATTAAAATATGCTCGGTTCCCGGTATTCTCCGAAGACGTCTCTGAACAGATGGGCCATTTCGCCTACGGTGGCGTAGGATTTGCAGCAGTCCACCAGATACGGCATGACATTTTCCTTTTGACGGGCCGCCTGCTCCAGGGCCTTGAGGGATTGACTCACCGCGGTGTTGCTTCTCTCCTGTTTAAGCTTTCGAAGTCGGTCAATCTGGAGCTGTGCCCATGCGTCATTATACTCATGGAGTTCCACTTCCATATCAACGCCTTCCGTATATTTGTTGACGCCGACCTTTATCACCTCCCCGGACTGAAGCTTCTTCTCAAATTCATAGGCCTGTCTCCCCACCTCCCTCTGAACATATCCCGAGGCAACCGCCTCCACCATGCCCCCCATCTTCTCCACCTTTTCCATCTCTTCGAGGATCTTCTCTTCCATCTGCTTGGTGAGGGTTTCCATGAAGTACGAACCGGCCAGGGGGTCCACCGTATCCCTGAGACCGATCTCGTCCATGAGGATCTGGAAGGTGCGGAGCGACAGGAGGGCCGCGCGTTCCGTGGGGATGGTGTAGGCCTCGTCAAAGGAGCAGAGGGCCGTGGTCTGTGCCCCGGAAAGGGCCGCGGCCAGGGCGTAATAGGCCCCGCGCATGATGTTGTTCTCAGGTTGCTGCTTGGTCATGCCCGAGCCTCCCCCGCCGAATATGCCGCGGAGAAAGAGGGCTTTTTCATTTTTGACCCCATATCGTTCCCGTAGGAGTTTTGCCCACAGCTTACGGGCAGCCCTGAACTTGGCCACGGTCTCCCACAGATTGCCGTAGATATTCAGGTTGAATGAGAACCGACCCACAAAATCCTCGGCCCTGTATCCACGGGCAACCACATTATCGATATAGGCAAAGGCGATCATGAAGGCGTAGGAGATCTCCTGGGCCGGGGTGCAGCCGGACTCCCGGATATGATAGCCGCAGATGGAAACCGGGTTGCACCTGGGAAGCTCCTTCATGGCGTATTCGATGGTGTCTCCGATCAGCCGAACCGCCGGTTCCACGGGATAGATCCACGCCCCCCGGCCGACGATCTCCTTCAGGATGTCGTTCTGGGGGGTTGCGGAAATTTCCGTCTTTTGATACCCGAACCCCTCCGCCACGGACTGATACATGGCCAGCATGATGGATGCGACCGCATTGATGGTGAGTCCGCTCCCGATGCGGTTGAGTTGAATGTCCTTGAAGGCGATCTCGAAATCCCTCAGGGAGTCGACCGCCATTCCGACACGACCCACTTCTCCTTCGGCCATCTCGTCATCCGAATCGTAGCCCATTTGTGTGGGAAGGTCAAAGGCCACATTGAGACCTGTCTGGCCGTGGGAGATCATCAGCTTGAATCGCTCGTTGGTTTCCTCGGGCGTGCCGAATCCGGTGTACTGCCGGGTGGTCCAGTTCCGGCTTCTGAAGCCCAACGAATGGATGCTTCGGGTAAAAGGGAATTCTCCGGCCTCTCCTAAATCGCTCTGGTAGTTGAAGCCTATTTCCTCGAGGTCCTTGGGCGTATAGACCGGCTTTACCTTGATGCCGGACTGAAGGAGGACCTCCTTGATGGCATCCTTCTCATCTTTGATATATGTTGCTACTCCCATGTCCGCCTCTCCTGTCAGATGTTGGAGGTTAAGTAATGAGGAAGCGCTTTCCCACTTTCCGGATCAGGGGCATGTCACCTGGCGGGTACATGCTTTTCAATGAACTCCACGATTTCATTAAAATAGCTGCCGCCGGGAAATATTCCTTCGACCCCCATCTCTTTCAAGGTCGGAACGTCTTTATTGGGGATGACGCCCCCCACCGCCACCAGCTTGCTGTCCAGCCCCTGTTCCCTCACCATGCCCATTAGCTTTTTGCAGATCGGGATGTGGGCCCCGGACATGATCGACAGGCCGATGACATCGACATCCTCCTGAACCGCCTGGTTCACAATGCTGGCCACGGTCTGGTGAAGGCCGGTGTAAATGACCTCCATCCCGGCCTCCCGCATCGCATGCGCAACCACCTTGGCCCCCCGGTCGTGACCGTCAAGGCCCGGCTTGGCCAACAGGACGCGTATTTTTCTCTCTGGCATAACTCACTCCTTGGTAGATCCATTTCTGAGTTCCTCAATCTCCAAATTCCTTCAGCACAATGTTCTGTCCCCGCAAAAGGTGATCTTTCACCAGTCTCTCCACACGCTCTGCGTCCCTTTGCTTCATGGCCATGAGCATCAACCGGTGATCCGCGTGGCTCAGTTCGGCCATCTCCTCCACCTTGAGGAGAACCACCCGGTAGCGGTAGATATGGTCTCTCAGGCCATTGATCATTTTGATGAGCCGGGGGCTGCGGCTGAGACCATAAAGGAGATCGTGGAATTCCGTGTTGATCTGCGGTAGGGCCCCCAGATTTCCCCGGTCCAGACACTTCTGGTATTCCCCGAGCTTCGCCTCTAACGGCTGGAGCTCGCCCTCCAAGTGCCGAATCGCCGCGAGCCGTGCGGCATAGCTTTCGAGAACGCTCCGGATGCCGAACGTCTCCTCGATATCGGCGCGGCCCAAGCCCTCCACAAAGAAACCGCGATTGGGGTCCTGCCTCAGAAGCCCCTCCCGTTCCAGTTTGTGGATCGCCTCTCTAACGGGCGTGCGGCTGATCCCCAGGGCAGCTGCCAGCCGGCTTTCCACCACGCGACTCCCCGGGTCGAAATCTCCCTGTACGATGGCCTGCTTGAGCCTCTCATAGACGCCCTGGCCCAGAGACCTCCTCGCAGGGAGCGATTGAAGTCCTTCAAATGCCACGTCGTCAGTTTTTTCGGTTTCAAGCATGGCCAATCATGATGTGGTGAATATTAACAGTTTCGAAAAAAGTCGACAATGCTCTCTTTCCGTCAGTTCGGCGAAAGCCCGAATCAAGTGTCCTTAGGCGCTTGTGAGAGCCCTGGACCCCGTTCCGCCATGCGGCGGGATTCAACAACGGGGTGACGACTTTTTACGAGACCGTCAGGATTAAAGGCCGAACTGCCTGGCGATGGTCGTCTGCAGGACCTCGTGGGTTCCGCCGCCATAGAGGAGAAACCGGTTGTCCCGGTAATATCTCTGAACGTTGTATTCCATGGAATAACCGTATGCCCCATAGATCCGGGTCGCCTCGTCGCAGGCGCTGCACGCGGATTCAACGGTAAAATATTTGGCCATGGAGGCCTCGTTCAGACATGCCACCTTGTTGTCGATGAGATGGGTCACCTTGTAGGCCATGAGCCGGCCGGCCTCCAGGTTGACCGCCATGTTAGCTATCTTGGCCTGAATGAGCTGGTATTTTCCGATCGGTTTCCCGAACTGCACCCGTTCCTTGCAGTATTTGATGGAGTCATCCATGGCGGCCCGATGAAGACCGATGGCCAGGCAGGCGGTCATGATTCGGATCTCGGCCAGGATCGTGAGGAGTACATCCAGACCTTTTCCGAGTTCGCCCAGCATGTATTCTTCGGGGACGTGGCAGTTATTGAAGTAGATCTCGGAAAGGGACGATGTCCGGGTGCCGAGGGTCTCGAATTTTTTGCTGTGAGAGAAGCCGGGCGTGTCGCTCGGGATGAGGACAAACATGAGGCCCTTCAATTTCTTGGCCGGATCGGTCTGGCAGAGGACCGTATGAAAATGGCCGTACGGTCCGCTGGTGGACCATGTCTTCATGCCGTTGACGACCCATCCGTCATCTACCTTGGTGGCCGATGTCCTCACCGCTCCCAGATCAGACCCTGCCTCAGGCTCCGTCAACTGAAAGGCCCCGATCTTTTCGCCCTTCAGGGCGGGACGCAGGTATTCATCGTGCATCTGCGGGGTCCCATAGAGGTAGAGGCCGTTGGTAGCCATGAGACACTGCATGGCGGTGGTGGCAGCCAGACTCAAAAACCCCCTTGCCAGTTCTTCCATGGCAATACAGTAGAGGGTGGTGTTTCCGTTCGAGCCCCCTGCCTTCTTGGGATACCGGATGCCTAAGATCCCCATATCCGCGAGTTTCCGGAATAGATAGAATGGAAAATCGCCCTTTTCATCCAGCTCTCTGGCCACGGGGATGACTTCCTCATTCACAAACCTGGCCATGATTTTTCTGTGAAGCGTTTCGATATCTGAACGTAACATGGTTCTCCCCCTATGTGCGCTTGCTTTGCGAAACTGCCCGGGTCAATTCGGGAATCACCTGGTGAAGATCGCCCACGATGCCCCAGTCGGCCACCTGAAAGATGGGCGCCCCTGCATCCTTGTTGATGGCGATGATATATCTGGAGCCCAGCATGCCGGCCCGGTGCTGGATCGCCCCGGATATTCCGCAGGCGATATAGATCTCGGGTCTCACGGTCTGGCCGGTCTGCCCCACCTGCCTTTCTACGGGGAGCCAACCTTCTTCCACGACAATGCGTGTGCCGGCGACTTCGCCGCCAAGGGCCTCTGCAAGGGAAAAAAGGGATTTCATGCCCGCATCGGAGCCGACGCCTCTCCCGCCTGCCACGATCACCCTGGCATCGCCCAGGCTCACACCCATTTTCTTTTCTTTGAACTGCTCGAGGACCTTTGTGCCGATCTCCTTTTCGCTCACAGCGACCTTGTATGTGATCACATCGCCTTTGTTGCGCCCCTTTTTAACGGCTTCCATCACCCCGGGTCGAACCGTGGCCATCTGCGGTCTGGAATAGCGGTTGGCGATGGTGGCCATGACATTGCCGCCAAAGGCAGGCCGGGTCTGGAGAAGAATCCTTTCCTCCGGATCGATGGTCAATTCGGTGCAGTCCGCGGTCAGCCCCACGCCCACGCGCCTGGAGAGACGAGGCCCCAGATCGCGACCGATATGGGTCGCCCCCATCAGCAGGATATTGGGCATGAATTCCTTGATAAGGCCCCCCAAGACCTTGGCATAGGCAATGGTTCGGTAGTCCTTCAGGGACTTGTGCTCGGCCAGGTAGACATTGTCCGCCCCGTACTCGAAGAGGGCCTTTGTGAGTCCGGATACCTGGTGGCCCAACAGCACGGCCGATACCTCCTGACCGAGATTTGCGGCAAGGGCCTGGGCCTTTCCGAGGAGTTCGAGGGAGACGCGGCCCAGGCTGCCGTCGCGCTGTTCGGCAAAGACCCATACCCCCTTCCAGTCGCTGAAATCAGGAAGGGCCTTCGGTTCGATGTCGGTCTGGATGGCCTTCTGCTTGCAGACCGCGATACAGGCCCCGCAGGAGGTGCAGTTCTCCAGGATATGGGCCTTGTCGTCTCGAAGTTCAACGGCCCCGTAGGGGCAGGCCTTGATGCAACGCCTGCATCCATTACAGAGATCGGTTTCAATCCAAACGGTCATGTGAGTTTCTCCTTAAGAACGAATTTAGGAATTCAGGAATTGGGAAATTGCGTGTGGCATTATTCTGAACCTCTTATAAACTCCAGACGTGTGTGATTCACAATTCAAGTAAAAGGGATCCCGTCAATCAAAAAATCAGATCAAGCCACAACCGGCGATCCCCCAATCCCCAGACCGAATCCCTCAATCCCAGAATTCCTCAATTCCTGAATTCCCAATTCCTCAATTATCCTTAGATAACGCCTTTCTCTTTCAATTCGCACAATTCCTGGTCCGAGTACCCGAGGCGTTGTCCGTATATCTCCGGGTTGTGTTCTCCGAAACGGGGAGGGAAGGGGAGCCGGCGGTTCAACTGCTCCAGAAAAGGCGTCATGTTGGGGGGCGGCGGGAGGGTGATCTCGATGCCGCTATCCTCATCTCTCGAAAAGAGGAGCCGCCGCTCCACCAGGGGGTCCGCAATGACCTCGGGGATCGTCTTGATCTTGCTGATAGGGAGCGTGAGGGAATTGAACAGGTCGATCAATTCTTCCGAGGTGTGGTGTCGGGTCACTTCATTGATGGCCCGATTCAGATTGTCCACATCCTTTATTCTACCTGCGTTTTTCTCGTACTCAGGCCTGTCCAGGGATTGGAACATCTTCTGGGAGACCATGGATTTCCATTGCCGGTCATTTCCGACGGCCATGTAGACAAACCCATTGCGGGTCTGATAGACCGACACCGGGCAGAAGAATTCGTGGGTATTTCCCCTGCGGGTGATCTTTTTGTTGAGGAGTTTGGCAAGGGTGATGGGCACGGTCATCCAGGACACCGAGGATTCGAACATGGACATGTGGATGCAGGAGCCTTCGCCAATGGCCTGGCGTTTGAACAGGGCCTTCATAAGGAGCCCGTAGGAATGCTCGCTAGTCCCCATGTCCGGGAGGGGGATGCCCAACACCTGTGGGTCGCCGTCGGCCTCGCCGGTCAACTCCATCAGACCCGATCGCGCCTGCAAAATGGGATCATAGGCCGCCTCGTTGCTGTCCGGGCCGAAACCGGTGACGCCGAGCCAGATGATGTCGGGTTTCACACGCTTCAGGGTGTCGTAATCGATTCCTAACTTGGTATAATTTCTGGGGAGCTGGTTGGTTGCAAAGATATCCACCTTCAATTCATTGATGAGGCGGTGGAAGATCTTTCCGCCTTCCGGATCGGCGAGGTTCAAGGTCAGGGCCTTTTTCCCGGCATTGATACATAGGAAATAGGCGTTCATCCTCTCTTCGCCCAGGACATTTTCTCCGATCATCCGGTTGGGATCGCCGTAAACAGGGTGCTCCAATCGGATCACCTGTATCCCGTCATGGGCCAATCGGTAGGTCAAGTAGGGGAGTACGGTCGCCTGCTCAAGGGATAGGACGGTAATATTCCTGAATAGATCCATCGGGGTTCCTCCTTGCGGGCGTGAATACCCATCAAACGAAGGTGGATAGAAAAATGCGATTGGTGTTTGTATTACGGGATTGTGTACTGTACACAATCAACCGTGTCAAGCGCTTTTTTTCTGTTCAGGAGCATGGAAAACAGATTTCCCGTGCCCGTATATGCCTCGGACGGCGTACCGCCGGTGCGAGCGTGGACACGGGAAAAAGAGTGCGGTAACGGCATTCTGGGTGACAGGAAGAGTCGGGGTGCGATGGGAATGGCAGGGGGGATCAGGATTCTGATTCGGAAGCCAGTTCTCGCAGGGTGGCGGCATTCTGTTGAACGCGCACCAGATTTTTCTTAATATTCTTCTTGTTCGGCTTTGCCTTGCGGGCACGGATGGCCTTGGTCTGCTTGCTATTGGAAGACATGAGTTGTATCTCCTTTATTATTCATTAATAAATTGAACAATAAAAATAGCCGCTCACAGGGTCGGTGTCAAGAAGAAAGTTGCACGCGCCCCATTCCCGCCTCGCCGTAGCTGTCGCGAGCAACACAGGCCAGAGGTCGGAGGTCAGACGTCGGAGGTCAGCAAAATCCCAACAAACCAAACACCAAAATCCAGCACCCACTCCCCAATACCCAGTCCCCAACCCCTGTTTCATGCAAGGATCTGCGCCAGCGACCGGGACAGGGTATCGAGGGTCGATTCGTCCGGAAGGGTGACGGTCATCTTCAATCTGCCGTCTTCCCCTCTTTCCAGGCACTCGGCCAGTCTCCGCTTGAAGGCCTCGGCCATCTGAATGCTTTGCTCAGTCTCCTCTTTTCCGGAGAATATCTCGCCTATGGATGAGAAGGCCGCGCCTAAAAGCTGTCCCCCGGCTGCGGAGATTTTTTCACGCCGCGCCAGGAGTTCGGCCTTGAGGAGCGTTTTTCTCAGGGGGTGATGGGTTGGGTCCTTCCGTATGGCTTCCGTTTTTCCGGAGACCCGGTCCTGATACAGGAGCGTGTTGATATATTCCTCGGCATCGGGCTAGACGGTAATCTCCCGGCCCGAGCCTCTCCACGGCCCGGATGCGCTTCAGCAGCCCTTTGACATCCTTCACGGGTCTGTTCTTAAGGGGCTTGAGTATGGACATAGCCTCCTTTTCGAGGTCCTCAGGGATCAAGAGGCGCAGCTCCAGTGCTTGGCCGTACCGCAGATAAACAGAGATGTCCTCGATCTTGAATGAGGTCTCCCGAACCGCCTTGTTGAAGCGGGTCTTCATCTTGTCAATAACGTGGAGAACATGCTTGCAGGTTCCCAGGGTGTTCTTTCTGAAATCGGGGCAGGTGCAGAACGATTCCCCGCGTTCCCATCCCCTCAAGGCAACGCGATAGGTCCTTCCCGAAGACCGGTTGGTCACGGCATAATCTGTCCACAGCCGTTGGGGATCAAAGGATTTCACCTGCATCTTCTCGGCCTTGGCCCGTTCGGCCCTCTCTCTAATGGCCTGCTTTACCAGTTCCTCATCGCTGAGCCCTTCGATCGGGGTCTTGTCGGGCGGGGGCGCTGCCAGGCCCAGGGCGAGTTTTTCTTCGAGTATCAGGGAAAATGCCGCCCCCAGATGCTCGCAGGTGGTTTCACAGCCATTGCAGGCATACGCCAGACGGTCTGGCCTCGATGGGTCCAGTTGTATGGTAACGACAGACCCGTCTACGTGGAGTTGAAACAGGTCCGTTGTAAGCGTTACTTGCTCTGACAGATCGATCTCATACGCGCCGCCGTCCCGAATGAGTCTGGGGCCGTTGGTTCCCAGCAGTTTGCAGGCCTGGGTGTAGGTCAGATGGGAAAGGGTATCTTTCAGGCAGATCATGTTTTTCTCCTTCATTGCATTTTAATTCGGATGGAGGGCCTTTGCCGTCTTGGGTCCCTGATGCGATCCGATTTTTCTACCTGGCCGATGCCGGAATTTCAACAAAATAGTTGAATCGCCTGTCGCCAAAGGTTTGAGCGTCTGGGTGGGGGAAGAAAGCTTGAGATGTTCCAGACTGCCATTTTCAGTTCTGGCGCAATACTCAGAATTTGTAATAACGGTTGCCCCGGAAAGATGACTGTGTGGGCATGATAATAGAGAATCCCGCAGGTGGGAAGATGCCGCGTTGCTCCCAATAAAAATATGATATTCTTATAAAATGTACAAGAAGATGTAAAAATTGGCTCATGACCATACACAAGTCACTGCCTCTATCGCGACAAGTGACCCCAACATCTGGTGTCTTTTGGCAACGTCTTCGAATCTATGGAATAGCAGGGTTCGTGGCTATCTCACAACCCGGCACCCGCATGACATACCAGATGGTACTGCCAACCCACACCATTTCAGAAATCGTTCAGATAGTGAGATCGATCCTTGGCTCAAGACAGTTCCTTATCCTAATGTCTTAGGAAGGATCACATTGTCAGGGATGGTTTCAGCATCCGTGTCGTATTCTGCATTTTTGAGCCAGTCAATTTATTGAAGACTGCCAAAAGTAACCCTGAAAAGCGGCCAATTCACGGATAATATAGGTAGTTCAGCATTGGATAGAACTGAATAAAACAGAAGGATTCAAACACAAACCTTGCTTTTCAGATCGCCCCGAAAAAGCAAGAATTGCAGAACAATGGTCGCTCTCTTGAAATGGCACCC
>Ga0209164_1000285_pt1 | contig 141433 bp, 125 predicted proteins | sample MTBNYHSulfiMetaG_FD_187458 | JGI IMG/M metagenome (GOLD analysis project Ga0209164, IMG submission 187458) | Enrichment culture microbial communities from rom New York Harbor, USA that are MTBE-degrading - MTBE-NYH (New York Harbor Sulfidogenic)... | ecosystem: Environmental > Aquatic > Marine... | reverse complement strand
TCGTAAGGGCCACCGGGACCGCCCTCCTTGCCGCCGTCGTCCACGGCCAGAGGGTCGGCATCTTTCGAGTACCTTCTTATCTGAGGCAACGAATCGCTTTGGAGTACTTTCTTTGTGAGGCAATGCGGACCCTTGACGACGGCCTCGCGACGCGCTACAGTGCCCCGCGACCGAGACCTTTAAGTGCGTCCAGCGAGACCGGAAGGGGTGGTCGTATGACGACGCTGCCGTCCTGCAGACATCGAGCGACGGGGGCGTCGTTGCTATGAGCGGCCCCATCGACGAGGTCACCATCCTGAGCGCCGGGCAGATCGCCCGCACGATCACCAGGATGGCCCACGAGATCCTCGAGCGGAACCCCGACGAGCCGGCTCTGGCCATCGTCGGTATCCACACGAGAGGCGCCTTCCTGGCCCGCCGACTCCACGCACAGCTCGCGACCCTCAGCGGGCGGGAGTTGCCCCTCGGAGAGCTCGACATCACCTTCTACCGCGACGACGTCGGCACGCGGGGCGTCGGACAGGTCCGCGAGACGCCGCACCCCGTGCTGAAGGGGACCGACATCCCGTTCGAGATCGACGACGCGGTCATCGTGCTCGTCGACGACGTGCTGTACACAGGCAGGACCATCCGGGCGGCCATCGACGCGCTGTTCGACTTCGGGCGCCCGAAGGCCATCCAGCTCGCCGCGCTGGTCGACCGCGGCCACCGCGAGTTGCCGATCAGGCCCGACTTCGTCGGCAAGAACATGCCGACTGCGCTCCCGGAACACGTGAGCGTGCGGCTGAGCGAGTACGACGGCCACGACGAGGTGGTCCTGGAGCGCGGAGTCGAGGAGAAACGGTCATGACGAAGCGCGACCTGCTCTCCATGGATGACCTCTCGCGCGACGACGTCGACCTGATCCTCGACACGGCCGAGAGCTTCCTGCCGATCCTGCAGCGCGACATCAAGAAGGTGCCGACGCTGCGCGGCCGCACCATCGTCAGCTTCTTCTACGAGGCCAGCACGCGTACGTCGTCGAGTTTCGACCTGGCGGCCAAGCGCCTGTCGGCCGACACGATCGCCCTCAAGAAGAGCGGCTCGGCGGTCGAGAAGGGCGAGTCGCTCAAGGACACCATCCTCACGCTGTCGGCCTACGCGCCGGACATCATCGTGATGCGGCACCCGTCGGCCGGCGCCTGCCGGCTGGCGGCTCGGCACACGCCGGCCAGCGTCATCAACGCCGGCGACGGCAAGTTCCAGCACCCCACCCAGTGCATCCTCGACCTCTTCACGCTGCGGCAGGCGTTCGGTCGCTCGCTCGACGGGCTCAAGATCAGCATCGTCGGCGACATCCTGCACAGCCGCGTCGCCCGCAGCGACATCGCCGGCTTCCGCATGATGGGAATGGACGTCACGCTCGTCGCCCCGCCGACCATGATCCCGCGCGAGATGGCGTCGCTCGGCGTGAAGGTACAGTCGGACCTGACCGGCATCGCCAAGGCGGATGTCATCTACCTCCTGCGCATCCAGCGGGAACGGATGGCGCCGGGGGCGAACTTCCTGCCCTCGCTGCGCGAGTACGCGCGGGTGTGGGGCATCGACCGCTCCCGGGTCCGGCCGGGACAGAAGGTGATGCACCCCGGGCCCATCAACCGTGGCGTCGAGATCAGCGGCGAGATCGCCGACGACCCCGACACGCTCATCCTCGAGCAGGTCGAGGCAGGTCTCGCGACCAGGATGGCGATCCTCTACAGGACGATCGTCGGCTATAGCGACAGTGTGACGGAGGAGGAGTGATGGCCGGTTCGGCGACACAGCGACTGTGGTGCTCCCGGGCCGCCAAGGCAGACCTCTTCATCAGGGGCGCCCGCGTCATCGATCCGGTCAGCGGTCGGGACGAGGTGCTCGACGTGCTCGTTGCCAAGGGGAAGATCGGCGCCGTCGGCGCGGGACTGGAGGCGCCCGAGGGCATCCATGTACGAGAGGCCGACGGGTGCCTGCTCATACCCGGCCTGGTCGATCTCCACGCGCACTTGCGCGAGCCGGGCGGGGAGGAGGCGGAGGAGATCGCGACCGGAACGGCGGCAGCGGCGGCCGGAGGCTACGTCGCCGTCTTCGCCATGGCCAACACCGACCCGGTCATCGACAACGCCGGGCTGCTCGAGGGTCTGGCCCAGCGCGCCCGGAGCGAGGCCGTCGTTCCCCTCGGGTTCCACGCCGCCGTGACGGTCGGGCAGAAGGGCGAGCGACTGACCGAGATGGTGGAGCTCTCGGAGTACGGCGTGGCCGCCTTCAGCGACGACGGCGTGCCTCTGCCCGACGCGAACACCCTGCGCAGGGCGTTGCAGTATGCGTCGGTGACCGGGCGGCATATCGCCGTCCACGCCGAGGACCGCTCGCTGACGCGGGGCGGCGTCATGCACGAGGGCGCGGTCTCGGCGCGGCTTGGGCTGGGCGGCATGCCCTCGATCGCGGAGAGCATGGAGGTGGAGCGGGCGCTGGAGGTCGCAGCCTACGAGGACGCGCGCCTGCACCTCTGCCACATCTCCACCGCCGCTTCGCTGGAACATCTGGCGCGGGCGAAGGCGGCCGGCGTGCCGGTCACGGCAGAGGCCTGCCCCCATCACCTGGTGCTCGGCGACGAGGCAGTGGTCACGCTCGATCCAAACCTGAAGATGAACCCGCCGCTGCGCTCGGAGGCCGACCGGAAGGCGCTGGTGGAGGCCGTGGCCGACGGGATCGTCGACTGCGTCGCGACCGATCACGCTCCGCACTGCCCGGACGACAAGGAAGTACCGTTCGAGGAGGCGCCCTTCGGGGTGACGGGCCTCGAGACCGCCTTGACGGTCCTCTACGACAGCCTCGTCCGGGAGGGACGACTCGGCATGTCGACCCTCGTTGAGCGCATGAGCACCGCCCCGGCCGCGATCGCCGGCATCCCTGCCCCTTCGATCGCCGAGGGCGCCGATGCCGACCTGTGCCTGTTCGACCCCGACCACACGTGGACCCTGGACCAGAAGACCGTCCGGTCGCGGTCGTGGAACTCGCCCTGGTGGGGCGCCGAGCTGCGCGGACGCCCGGTCCTGACCGTGGCCGCCGGCCGCATCGTCTGGGATCCCGGTGCCTGAGCCGGCGCTGATAGCGCTCGAAGACGGTACGACCTTCCGCGGGGAGGCGCTGACCGGCGACGGCACCGTCGGCGGCGAGCTCGTCTTCACCACGGCGATGACCGGCTACCAGGAGGTCGCCACCGACCCGTCCTACGCCGGCCAGCTGGTGACGTACACGTTCCCGATGGTCGGCAACTACGGCGTGGCGCCGGACCTCGAAGAGTCGGAGACCGCTCACGCCCGGGCGATCGTCGCGCGCGAGATCACGAGCTATGGCTTCAACCACGCCGCTGTGGGCACCTGGCTGGAGTGGCTTTCCGCCAAAGGCGTGATGGCGCTCACGGGGATCGACACCCGGGCCCTCACGCGGCACATCCGCGACCAGGGCGCCATGCGTGCGGTCGCCAGCACGGAGGTCGACTCGGTCGGCGAGCTGGTCGACCTCGCGCGGAAGGTGCCGGCGATGAGCGGACGCGACCTGGTGCGCGACGTCTCCCGACGGGACGTAGAGCGCTTGGACGCGGCCGGTCCCGGTCCCGGGGACGACGATGCTCCCCACGTCGTCGCCTACGACTTCGGGATCAAGCGCAGCATCGTCGAGCAGCTGCGCGCGGAGGGCCTCCGGCTCACGATCGTGCCCGCCGACACGTCCTCGGCGGCGGTCCTGCGGCTGCGGCCGGACGGGGTCTTCCTCTCCAACGGTCCCGGCGACCCCGCCGCGGTGACATACGCCGTCAAGGCGGTGGGGAAGCTGCTGGGGAAGGTCCCGGTGTTCGGCATCTGCCTCGGCCATCAGCTTCTCGCCCGGGCGCTGGGCCTCGAGACCTACAAGCTGCCCTTCGGACACCGCGGCAGCAACCACCCCGTCCGGGATCTCGAGACGGGCACCATCTGGATCACGACCCAGAACCACGGCTTCTGCGTCGCCGACGACCTCGGCGGGGCTGCCACCGACGTGCGGATCTCTCACATCGACCTCAACGACGGGACGGTCGAGGGAGTGATGTGCGAGCGCCTCCAGGCGTCGTCGGTCCAGTTCCACCCCGAGGCGTCACCTGGGCCGCATGACGCGCGCGGCCTCTTCAAGCGGTTCCGCGAGACGATCGACGCGACGAGAGGCGGCTGACGTGCCGAGGCGAGACGACCTCAAGCGCATCCTGATCCTTGGGTCCGGGCCGATCGTCATCGGCCAGGCGTGCGAGTTCGACTACTCCGGCACGCAGGCGTGCCGCGTCCTGCGGGACGAGGGGTACGAGATCGTGCTCGTGAACTCGAACCCGGCGACGATCATGACCGACCCCGAGGTGGCGACGCGCACCTATATCGAGCCGCTCGACGTCGAGACGGTCGCCCGCATCATCGAGGCGGAGCGCCCCGACGCCCTGCTGCCGACGCTCGGCGGCCAGACGGCGCTCAACCTCGCCATGCAGCTCGAGGAACGCGGGGTCCTCGGCCTCTGGGGCGTCGAGATGATCGGCGCCGACGCCGAGGTCATCCGCCGGGCGGAGGACCGGGCGGAGTTCCGCGCCGCCGTGGAAGAGGTCGGGCTGGAGGTCCCGCGCAGCGTCATCGTGACGTCGCCCGGGGAGGCCGAGGCGGCCGCCGCGGAGCTCGGCCTGCCGCTCGTGCTGCGGCCCGCGTACACGCTTGGAGGCGCCGGCGGCGGGATCGTCCGCACCCAGGACGAGCTCATGGCCGCCGTGCGGCACGGGCTGGCCGAGAGCCCTATCGGCCAGGTGCTGATGGAGGAGAGCGTCCTCGGGTGGCACGAGTACGAGATGGAGGTCATGCGCGACACGGCCGACGACGCCGTGATCGTGTGCTCCATCGAGAACGTGGATCCCATGGGGGTCCACACCGGCGACAGCGTCACGGTGGCGCCGGCGCTGACGCTCACCGACCCCCAGCTGCAGGAGCTCCGCGACGCCTCGCTGGCCGTGATGCGCGCTGTGGGCGTCACGTGCGGGGGGTCGAACGTCCAGTTCGCCGTCGATCCGCGCGACGGCCGGGTGGTCGTCATCGAGATGAACCCGCGTGTGTCGCGCAGCTCTGCCCTCGCATCGAAAGCGACGGGGTTCCCGATCGCCAAGATCGCCGCCAAGCTCGCCGTCGGCTACACCCTCGACGAGATCCTCAACGACATCACCCGCCGTACCCCCGCCTGTTTCGAGCCGACGCTCGATTACGTGGTGGTGAAGATGCCTCGCTGGGCGTTCGAGAAGTTCCCGCTCGCCGACCAACGGTTGACGACCCACATGAAGAGCGTCGGCGAGGCGATGGCCATCGGCCGGACGTTCAAGGAGGCGTTCCTGAAGGCCCTGCGGTCGCGCGAGCTCGACACCCGACCGACGCTCCCGCGGTCCCGCGGCGAGGTCATGCAGGCGCTCATGGTGCCGACGTGCGACCGCTACGAGCTGATCCTCCACGCGTATCGTCTCGGCGTCACGCCGGACGAGGTGTACGAGATGACCGCCGTGCCCGAGTTCTACCTCGCCGAGCTGCGCGACATCGTCGAGCTGGAAGACGTGTGGTCGTCGGCTCCTGCGGAGCCGGTGGAACTGCTCCGTTCGATGAAGCGCTACGGCTTCTCCGACGCCCGGCTCGCGGAGCTGCGCGGCCGGCAGGAGGGCGAGATCCGCTCTCTCCGCGCCGAGCACGGCATCGTGCCGACCTACAAGGCCGTCGACACGTGCGCCGCCGAGTTCCAGGCCGAGACGCCGTACTACTACTCGTGCTACGAGGACGAGAACGAGGTGGTCCCCGGCGCCAGGCCGCGTGTCGTCATCCTGGGCAGCGGCCCCAACCGGATCGGACAGGGCATCGAGTTCGACTACTGCTGTGTCCACGCCGCGATGACCGTCCGGGAGTCGGGCTACGAGGCGGTGATGGTGAACTGCAACCCGGAGACGGTCTCCACCGACTACGACATCTCGGACCGCCTCTACTTCGAGCCGCTGACGCTCGAGGACGTCCTCAACGTGGTCGCCAACGAGCGGCCGCTTGGGGTCATCCTCCAGTACGGCGGCCAGACGCCGCTGCGCCTCGCCAAGGGCCTCGCCGAGGCCGGTGTGGCGCTCATAGGCACTCCGCACGACGCGATCGAGCTGGCCGAGGACCGGGGCAGGTTCGGCGCGCTGCTCGACGAGCTCGAGATCCGTTGCCCACCCTACGGCGTCGCCGAGAGCGCCGAGGAGGCCGGAGCGATCGCCGAGCGCATCGGCTACCCGCTGCTGGTCCGCCCGAGCTTCGTCCTGGGTGGTCGCGCCATGGAGGTCGTGTACACCGACGACGAGCTGCGCCGCTATCTGGAGACGGCCGTGAACGCCAGCCCGGAGCACCCGGTCCTCATCGACCGCTTCCTCGAGGACGCCATCGAGGTCGACGTCGACGCGGTCGCGGATGGCACCGACGTGTACGTCGGGGCGGTCATGCAGCACGTGGAGGAGGCCGGCGTGCACTCCGGCGACTCCGCCTGCGTCATCCCGTCGATCTCGCTGGGCGAGGGCACGCTCGAGCAGGTGCGCCGCTGGGTCCGCAAGCTGGCCCTGGCGCTCGGGGTGCGCGGCCTGATGAACGCCCAGCTGGCCTACCAGAACTACGAGCTCTACGTCCTCGAGGTGAACCCCCGTGCCTCGCGCACGGTCCCCTTCGTGAGCAAGGCGACGGGGGTCCAGCTCGGCAAGGTCGCGACCAGGGTCGTGCTCGGGCAGCGTCTGGCCGACATCGAGCTGCCCGAGCGCATCGTGCCGGAGCACGTCAGCGTCAAGGAGGCGGTGGCGCCGTTCAACCGGTTCCCCGACGCCGACACCCGCCTCGGTCCCGAGATGAAGTCGACCGGCGAGGTGATGGGAGTCGACGCCGCCTTCCCGCCGGCCTTCGCGAAGGCGCAGGCGGCGGCCGGTGTCCCGCTGCCGCGTGAAGGCACCGCCTTCCTGTCGGTCTGCGACACGGACAAGTCGGCGGCGACCATCCTTGCCCAGCGCCTCAGCAGCCTCGGCTTCCGGATCGTGGCCACGGCCGGGACCGCGGCGGCCCTGGAGAGTCTGGCGGTGCCGGTGGAGGCCGTTCACAAGGTCGGTGAGGGATCGCCGCACATCGTCGACCTGATCGACGGGGGAGAGGTCGACCTCGTCGTGAACACGCCCTACGGACGCGAGGCGCGCTCCGACGGGTTCGAGATCCGACGGGCGGCGCTGCGCAGAGGCGTGCCCTGCGTCACGACGCTGGCCGGCGCGTCGGCGGCGGTCTCGGCGATCGAGGCGGCCCGGCGACCGCAGCTGCGGGTCCACTGCCTGCAGGACCTGCACGCCGGCCCCCCCGGCCCGAGGGGTGGGCCGAGGGTCGTGGGATGACGGACGCCCCAGCCTCCGAGAAGCACGTCCACGAAGCGGCGCTCCGGGTGTTGCGCTGCCCGGTGCGCCGGGCCGAGACCGCCGGTGGTTGGACCCTCCTGTGGCTGGAGGCGCCGGAGGTGGCGGCGTACGCCGCACCGGGTCAGTTCGTGATGACCGCGGTGCCCGGCGGCGGCTTCCATCTGCGGCGCCCTCTGTCCGTCCATCGGGTCGAGGACGACCAGGTGGCGCTCCTGGTCGAGGCGCGCGGAGAGGGCACGCACGCCCTTGCGTCTCTGCGTGCCGGCGACATCGTCGCTCTGAGCGGTCCTCTCGGCAGGGGCTTCCCGCTCGTCGAGAGTGGCTCTGCCGTGCTGGTCGGCGGCGGCATCGGCCTTGCGCCGCTGGCGTTCCTGGCCGACGAGCTCTCGAGGAGGGGTGTGGAGGCGCTGGCGTACGCGGGGGTCCGCAGCGGCGCCGACGTGCCGGGCGTGGCGCTCGCCGGAGTGCCGGGAGTCGTCGTGGCGACCGAGGATGGGTCGGTCGGCACCGCGGGCACGGTCGTTGACCTTCTCGACCGTACCGCCGAGGCGGCCGCGGCGGCAGGGGCCGGGGCGCCGCTCTACGTGTGCGGACCGCTGCCGATGATCGCGGCGGTGGAGCGCTGGGCGCGCGGTCGAGGTGCCTCCGGCTTCGCGTCGCTCGAAGCGCACATGGCTTGCGGCACCGGCGCCTGCCACGGCTGTGTCGTGCCGACGGCCTCCGGACCACAGCGAGTGTGTCGCGAGGGTCCCGTCTTCCCCCTGGACCAGGTGATGACGCCGTGACGGCCGGGCGCTCCGGATCTGGGCCGGACCTCACGGTCCGCCTTGGCGGGGTCGAGCTCCGGCATCCCGTCGTCAACGCGTCGGGCACGTACGAGGCCGACTCTCTGGCGTCCGGGGGGCTGGATGCTTTCCCGTTCTCCGCCTACTTCCCGAAGACCGTCACCCTCGAGGCGCGGGCCGGGAACCCGCCGCCGCGGATCACGGAGACGCCGTCGGGCGTGATCAACGCCATCGGCCTCGAGAACCCCGGCGTGGAGGCGTTCCTCACGGAACTGGACGGCCTCGCTGGGCTGCCGTCGCCGATCGTCGTCAGCGTCGGCGGCGGGGCGGCCGCCGACTACCGGAGCGCGGTAGAACGGCTGGAGCGACACCTCGGTGAGGAGTCCGATGCTCACGTCCCGGTCTGCGGGTACGAGCTCAACGTCTCCTGCCCGAACGTGGCCAGCGGTGTCGCGATCGGCGCCGATCCGGAGGCGCTTGCGGCGCTCGTCGACGACCTGCGATCGGTCACGGACCGGCTGCTGGTGGTGAAGCTCACGCCGAACGTGACCGACGTCGTGGCGCCGGCGCGCGCGGCAGAGAGGGCCGGCGCCGACGCCGTCTCGCTCGTCAACACCTTCCGCGCGATGGTCCTCGACCGGGAGACCCTGCGGCCCTTCCTCGGCAACCGGACGGGCGGGCTCTGCGGGCCGGCCATCAAGCCGATCGCGCTGCGCATGGTGGCGGAGGTGGCGGCAGCCGTCGGCATCCCGGTGATCGGTCTCGGCGGCATCGCGAGCGGGCAGGACGCGCTCGAGTTCATCGCCTGCGGCGCCACGTTGGTCGGCGTCGGCGCTGCGGTCCTGGCCGACCCCGAAGCGCCGCAGCGCATCGTGGCCGAGATCGCCGACGGGCTTCGCCGCCGCGGGCTCGATGAGCTCGACGAGATCCGCGGCGTCGCCCTCAAATGACAGTTGATGTGGCGGCGAGCGTTCGCATATACTGCGGCCCGCCATGACCGCCGCTCAGCCCAACGCCGCACCGCAACGATCGCTCGACCAGCGCATGGATGCGCTTCGTCGGGCGAATCACGTACGGAGTCAGCGTGCGACCCTCAAGGCCTCGCTCAAGAGTGGCGAGACGCACATCACCGAGATCATCCAGGACCCGCCCGATTACGTCGTCACCGCCAAGGTCCTCGATCTGATCATGTCGGCACCGAAGTACGGCCGCGTCAAGGCGGCCCGGGTGCTCGAGCGGTGCCGCGTCAGCCCCAGCAAGACCGTCGGCGGTCTCTCGGACCGCCAGCGGCGGGAGCTCGTCTCGGCGCTTCGGGAGTAGCGATCGCCACGGTCTTCATCATCTCCGGGCCCTCGGGCGCGGGGAAGGGTACCGTCATCACGCGCCTGCTCGAGACCGTCCACGGCATCGAACCCACCGTGTCGGCGACGACCCGCGCGCCGCGGCCGGGGGAGAGCGACGGTCGCGAGTATCACTTCCTGACACCCGACCGATTCAGACGGGCCGTCGCGGCCGGTCGCTTCCTGGAGTGGGTAGAATACGGGGGCAACCTCTACGGTACGCTTCGCGCCGAGGTCGACGACCGTCTCGTGCGAGGCGTGGACGTGATCCTCGAGATCGAGCTCGAGGGAGCGCGGAGGGTACGTGAGCTGCTGCCCGCGGCCGTCGCGGTGTTCATCGCGCCTCCGTCGATGGCGGAGCTTGCCAGACGGCTCAAGGGCCGCGGCACCGAGACCGATGAGAGCATCGCCCGCCGGCTGGTCATCGCCGAACGGGAGGTGGCGGCAGCCCGGGAGTTCGACGTGGTCGTCGTCAACGACGACGCCGGCCGCGCGGCCGAAGAGGTGGCCGAGGTCGTCAGGGAACACCGGTCGAGCGGCGCGTGAGCGACGCCGGCCTGAGGAAAGGAACACCGTGGACAAGCCCCGGATCGACGAGCTGCTGGAGCACGCGGACGGCTCGCGGTATGCGCTCACCATCGTGGCGGCCAAGCGGGCGCGCCAGATCAGCAACTACTACAACAGCCTCGGAGAGGGTCTCATGATGGACGAGCGTCTGCCGGCCGAGGAGTTCACCCCGCCGCTCATCACGACCCGCAGCAAGAACCTCCTCACCATCGCGCTGGAGGAGATCGCCGACTCGCGTATCGAGTTCACCTACCGGGACTGAGCGCCGACGTCTCGGCGGACCGTTCCGTAGCAGAAAGCACACCGGACCCATGACCGCGCCAGCCAGCTGCGCTCCATCCGGTACCGGGAGCGACCGCGTGCTCGTCGGCGTGTGCGGGGGCATCGCCATCTACAAGTCGGTCGAGCTCGTCCGCCTGCTGGCCAGGCACGGCTTCGAGACCACGGTGATCGAGACCGAAGCCGCCCGGCGGTTCGTCCTTCCCCTGACGTTCGCCGCGGCCTCGCAGAGCCCGGTCCTCGACGATGAGGTGGCGTGGAGTGCCGCCGGTGGCTGGTTCGAGCACATCGAGGCGGCCCGCAGAGCCAACGTCATGGTCATCGCCCCTGCGACCGCCACGACGCTTGGCAAGCTGGCGGCCGGCATCGCCGACAACCTGCTCTGCGCGACCTACCTCGCCTTCCGCGGACCGGTGATCATCGCCCCGTCGATGAACTGGGCGATGTACGAGCACCCCGCGACGCAGGAGAACCTGCGGCTGCTGGCCTCGCGCGGGTGCACCGTGCTGCCGGCGGTTCGCGGCGAGCTGGCCTGCGGCGAGCAGGGGAGCGGCCGGATGGCCGAGCCCGAGACGATCCTGGCGGCCGTCAAGCGGGCCCTGGCCGAGACGGCCGGCGGGCCGCTGGTGGGACGCAAGCTCGTCGTCACGGCCGGCGGCACCAGGGAGCCCGTCGACGCCGTCAGGTTCCTCGGGAACCGCTCCAGCGGCAAGATGGGGACGGCTGTGGCGGAGGCCGCCGTCGCGCATGGGGCGGAGGTGGTGCTCATCACTACGGTGCCGGTCGAGGCGCCACCGTGTCCCGTCGTCCACGTCGAGACGGCCGCCGAGATGGCCGACGCGGTCACGACGGCGACGGCCGACGCCGACGTGCTCGTCATGGCGGCGGCCGTCGCCGATTTCCGCCCGGCCGAGCTCACGGAGGGCAAGATCGAGCGAGGCGACCGAGAGACGCTCACCATCGACCTCGTGAGGACCGTCGACGTGCTCGAGGCCGCGGCGCGTCCCGGGCTGCTGCGCGTCGCCTTCGCGGCCGAGGCCGGACCGCATATCGCACGAGCCCGGGCGAAACGGATGGCCAAGGATGTCGACCTTCTGGTCTTCAACGACATCCTCGCGTCCGGAGCGGGCATCGGCAGCGACGAGAACGAGATCACGATCATCAGCGCCGACGGCGAGCGGCACGTCCCGAGGACCGGCAAGGACGTCTGCGCCGAGGCGATCGTGCGAGCCATCGAGGAGAAGCTCTCGGCGGAGATGGGCGCACAGGGAGGCAGACGATGAGTCTGAGCAGAGTCGAGGCGTGGCGGCTGGTGGAGGCGCACGTCGAGAACGTGAACACCCGCCGCCACATGCTGGCCTGCGAGGCCATCATGCGGGCGGTCGGCGAGCGGCTCGGCGAAGACGCCGAACTGTGGGCCCTCGCCGGTCTCGTCCACGACCTCGACGTGGAGGCGACCGCCGACGACGCCGCCCGGCACGGCGTCGAGAGCGCTTCCGCGCTCGACGCCGCGGGGGCTCCCGAGACGCTCATCCGAGCGGTCGCCGCCCACAACGAGATGACCGGGGTGAGCGCCGAGAGCCGCATGGAGATCGCCCTGCTCGCCGCCGACCAGCTCAGCGGCCTGATCACCGCCGCGACGCTGGTGCGCCCCGACAAGTCGCTGTCCGGCGTCAAGCTCAAGTCGCTGAAGAAGCGCTACCGGGAGTCGGCGTTCGCGCGCGGGGTCGACCGGGCGTCGATCAGCCGCTGCGAGGAGCTCGGACTCAGCCTCGAGGAGTTCATGGAGACGGGGCTGGCGGCGATGCAGGAGGTCGCCGGCGACCTCGGACTGGCCTGACGTGCCCGGACCGTCCCAGGACGACCACAGCGGGGCCCGGCAGGCGGCCCACGACTCGCTGCCTGGGGAGCCGTCCGGCTACCGCTGGCCCGGAGACACGCCGGAGGCGGGAAAGACCTCGCCTGCGTACGAGCTCTTCAGACGCGGTACCACCTTCCTCGAGTCCGGCCACCCGGGTCCGGCGGCCACGCTGCTGCGCCGGGCCGCCACGCTGGCGCCGTCGAAGAACTCCATCCGTGAGGCGCTCGCCAGGTCGTACTACGCCCTGGGGCGTTTCGAGGCCGCCGCGGCCGAGTTCGAGCGGATCGCCGACGCGGTCCCCAGCAACGACTACGCCCAGTTCGGCCTCGGATGCAGCCTGCTCGCCCTCGAGCGGACGGTGGAGGCGCGGGGGCGGCTGCGCCTCGCGGCTGCCATGAACCCGGGCCGCGACGAGTACCGCGAACGGCTCGAGGTGGCCGAGCGCACACTCCGCCAGCGGGCCGCCGGCGACGACTCCGCGCCCGGACCGGGCTGAACGTCAGCCGCTGTCGAACGGTCGCGGCATCTCCCGCGGGTCGGGCAGCGGCTGCTTCGGTGGTTCGACCGGCGCGCCACCGCTGAGCGGCGTGCCGTCGACCGCCACGTCGGCCGGGCCGGCCGCCATCGCCGGAGCGCCGGCGGCAGCCGCGACCGCCTCGTCCTCGAGCGGGCCCTCGAACGCCATCTTGCGCAGCCTGTCGATGCGCTCCTGGATCGGCGGATGCGTGTCGAGCAGGCCGCTCTTGGCCTTGTCCTTGCGCTTCTTGAGCGGGTTGGCGATGAACAGGTGCGCCGTCGCCCGATTGGCGCCCCTGAGCTCCACCGGGTCGGCGGCGATCTTCTGAAGGGCGCTCGCGAGGCCCTTCGGGTTGCGGGTCAGCTCCACGCCCGACGCGTCGGCCAGGTACTCGCGCCGGCGCGAGATGGCGAACTGCACCATATAGGCGAACAGCGGCGCCAGGATCGCCAGGACGATGGCGATGATGAGGAAGATGACGTTGCCGCCCCCGCTGCCGCTGCCACCACTCCGGCGACCGCCTCCGAAGAACAGGCTCCGGAGGAAGAAGTCGGCGATCAGGGCGATGAGGCCCACAAGGATCCCGACGAGCGTCGCGAAGCGGATGTCGTAGTTGCGGATGTGGCTCATCTCGTGGCCGACGACGCCCTGCATCTCCTCGCGGTTGAGCCGGTGCATGAGCCCCCGGGTGACGGCGATGGCCGAATGCTGCGGGTCGCGGCCGGTCGCGAAGGCGTTCGCCGCGTCCGATTCGATGACGTAGACGTCCGGCATCGGGAGGCCGGAGGCGATGCTCATCTCCTCGACGATGTTGTAGAGCTGGGGCTCCTGGTCGTGCGTGACCTTCTTGGCGCCGGAGACAGCAAGGGCCATGCCGGCCCCGGCGTAGTAGGCGATGATGCTCCAGATGATCGCCACGACGCCGAAGACCCCGAGCAGGCCGAGGCCGCCGTAGTAGTCGCCCCAGTAGGCCAGCCCGATGATGAAGCCGAGCGCGAGCAGGGCGACGACGATCGTGAGCATGAGGAACCACGAGTCCCGCTTGTTGCGGGCGATCTGTTGCCGGAAGTTCACCTCGGGACGCCCTCTAGCTCAGGTCCACCTTGGGCACTTCGTGGGCCTCGTCGGGAGCCTCGAAGTAGTCGCGCTTCTCGAAGTTGAACAGACCGGCGATGATGTTGCTCGGCACGGTCTGGATCTTGTTGTTGTAGGTGAGGACGGCGTCGTTGTAGAACTGGCGCGCGAACGAGATCTTGTTCTCGGTCGCGGTGAGCTCCTCCTGGAGCGACATCACGTTCTGGCTGGCCTTCAGGTCCGGGTAGTTCTCCATGACCGCGAAGAGCGAGCGGAGGGTGTCGGTGAGCGCGTTCTCCGCCTGAGCCGCCTGAGCCGGCCCCTTGGCACCGGCGGCGACCGCGTCGGCGCGCGCCTCGGTCACCCTGGTGAGCGTCTCCTTCTCGTACGCCATGTAGTCCTTGACCGACTCGACCAGGTTGGGGATGAGGTCGTGCCGTCGCTTGAGCTGCACGTCGATCTGGCTCCACGAGTTGTCGACCGCGTTGCGGCGCTTCACCAGACCGTTGTAGAGCGCCACGAAGATGATGATGAGGATCACCACCACCACGCCGATCACGATACCTGCGATCACCGTCCCTCCTTCCGGCCCGCCCCGGTCCTTGCCCGTGGGGCGCGCCTGTGTCTTGCCGTCGGCAGGAAGTGTACCGCGTCCTCACTCCCGGGGGAACGACCGGGTCGAAGGGCGGTCGCCACGATGGGTCGCGACGGACGTCCGCGCCCGCTCTCGCGGCCTGTGTCGGTGCTATACTGTCGTGAGCGACAGCAAGCACACGGGAGGCCGTCTCTGTTTTGAAGTGGGTGCTCGCGCCCACTTTTGTTTTGCAGAGACACCAGTGAGGTGAGATGGGCGCCGAGGAGCGCGAGGCAGTCGAGAGAGAGATCGCGGCGACGCTGCGGGAGCGGTTCCCGAACGTGGAACTCTACGACGTTGAGTTCACCGGCGGGCGCCGGTCCGGCGTGACCGTGTACGTCGACCGCCCCGGCGGCGTCGACCTCGAGACGTGTGCCGCGGTCAGCGCGGCCCTCGACGGCGTTCGCGAGCGGCACGCCCTGGAAGTCTCATCGCCGGGCCTGGAGCGCCGCCTGCGCCGCCCGGAGCACTTCCGGGCGGTGGTCGGCGAGCCCGTCGTCGTGCGCACCAGCGTCGCCAGGGAGGGACGCAAGACGTTCCGTGGAACGGTGCGCCACGCGGGTACCGACGACGTGACGCTTGCGCTGGACGACGGCGACGAGGTCGTCATCGCCTACGACGAGGTGGCGAGAGCCAACCTCGTGTACCGGTTCGACAGCAACGGAGACCATCGTGAGTAGAGAGATCATCGAGGCCTTGCGCCAGATCGAGACGGAGAAGGGCATCTCATTCGACACGCTCATGGGCGCGCTCGAGGATGCGCTCCACTCCGCCTACAAGAAGAGCCCCGACGCGGTGGACCACGCTGCCGTGGAGATCGACCCCGAGACGGGGGAGATGAAGGTCTATCAGCTGATCTTCCCGGACCACATCGACGTCGAGGCGCTGCGCATCATCAACGAGGAGGGCGACGAGATCGGCCTCGACCTCTCGGAGGTCGACGAGGACGAGATCGAGCGCATCGAGGTCACGCCCGACAACTTCGGCCGTATCGCCGCCCAGACGGCCAAGCAGGTCATCCTGCAGCGCATCCGCGAGGCCGAGCGGGACATCATGTACGAGGAGTACGTCGACCGCGTCGGCGAGCTGGTGACCGGGGTCGTCCAGCAGAGCGACAGCCGGTACACGCTGGTCGAACTGGGACGGGTCGAGGCGCTCCTGCCGCGCAGCGAGCAGATCGACGGAGAGCGCTACGACCACGGCGCCCGGCTCAAGGCGGTCATCATCAAGGTCCAGCACTCGACGAAGGGGCCGCAGGTCATCCTGTCGCGCCGCGACGACCAGCTCGTTCGCAGCCTGTTCGAGCTCGAGGTGCCCGAGATCGCCGACGGCCTGGTCGAGATCGTCAACGTGGCCCGCGAGCCGGGCTTCCGCTGTAAGATCGCGGTGGTCTCCCACGCCGACGGCGTCGACCCGGTGGGCGCCTGCGTCGGTCCCCGCGGATCTCGGGTGCGCATGGTCGTCAGCGAGCTGCGCGGCGAGCGCATCGACATCATCCCGTATCACGACGACGCCGCCCGCTACGTGGCCAAGGCGCTCTCGCCGGCCAGGGTACGCGAGGCGATCGTCGACGACGACGAACGGCAGGCGACCATCATCGTGCCCGACGACCAGCTCTCGCTGGCCATCGGCAAGGACGGCATCAACGCCAGGCTGGCCAGCAAGCTGACAGGCTGGCGGATCGACATCAAGAGCCAGACCGCCATGGCCGAGGAAGAGGAGAGCCTCGAGTACGAGGAGGAGGGCGAGGGCGTCGCCGGCCAGTGCATGGCGGTCACCGGGAGCGGCAAGCGCTGCCCAAACCAGGCGGTTCCCGGCGGGCGCTACTGCAGTATCCACGCCGATCTCGCCGAAGCCGAGGAGGCCCAGGAGGAGAGCTCGAACGAGGAGGAGGGCGAAGTGGTCCCCTCCGAGGAGGAGACCGCCGAAGAGGGCGGCGAGGAAGATGCTTCCGCCGCGTCGGAAGAGGCCGATGCCGGGGACTCCGCAGCAGATCCCGACGACGACGGCGCCGCGGAGTGACGTCGGTCGGCGGGCGGTCCGTGACAGATGCAGAAGAAGGAACAGCGGCCGACGGCGGCCCGGAGCGTACATGCGTCGGGTGCCGCCGCCGGCGGCCGGCTTACGAGTTGATACGATTGCAGGTCTGCGACGGTCGTCTGACGATCGTCGAGCGGCCCGGCCGGGGCAGGAGCGCCTACGTGTGCCCCGACACGGAGTGTCTCGAGCGCGCCCTTAAGCGGCGCGCGTTCGGGCGGTCGCTGAAGACGGACGTCCGCGTTCCCGGGACGCTCAGGGATGAGTTCGGGCGCGCGAGCGCGAGAGCGTCCGGCGAGGAGGTGAGCTGAAGTGGCGAAGAAGAGCAAGGTCGCGGACATCGCCCAGCGGCGTGGGACGAGCGTCGACGACGTGCTGGCCCACCTCAAGCGTGCCGGGGTCACCGCGACAGACGCAGAAGACACCGTCGACGACGCCGTCGTCGAGAAGGCGTATGCCAGCGCGCACCGCCGCCCCACGCGGGGAGGACGGACCGGTGGACGGAAGCGACGGGTCGTCATCGACGCCCAGGCATCGCGCCGGGGCGGCAAGGGCGGCCGCCGCAAGGGCGGCTCCGACCGGCCCCAGGCCGAAGTCGAGGAGTCGGCGCCGACGATACAGCCGGGGCAGACGATCACCGTCCCCTCCGGCGCCTCGGTGAAGGAGATCGCGGAGCTGCTGGCCATCTCGACGGCCGACATCATCAAGACCATGATGGGGCTCGGGGAGATGGTGACCATCACCCAGTCGCTGTCGGACGAGGCCGTCGAGCTCCTCGGGGACGAGTTCAAGAGGACGGTCGAGATCGTCCACGCCGCCGACGAGACGGCCGACGAAGGCGTGCCCGAGGACGACCCGAAGGATCTCAAGCCAAGAGCGCCGGTCATCACGGTCATGGGTCACGTCGACCACGGCAAGACGAGCCTGCTCGACGCCGTGCGCGAGACCGAGGTCGCGGCCGGTGAGGCGGGCGGCATCACCCAGCACATCGGCGCCTATCAGGTCATGCACGACGGCAAGCAGATCACGTTCGTCGACACGCCCGGCCATGAGGCGTTCACCGCCATGCGGGCCCGTGGCGCCAAAGTGACCGACATCGCCGTCATCGTCGTGGCCGCCGACGACGGCGTGATGCCGCAGACCGTCGAGGCCATCGAGCACGCGAAAGCCGCCGGCGTCCCGATCGTCATCGCCGTCAACAAGATCGACAAGGCGGAGGCCAATCCGGACCGCGTCAAGCAGCAGTTGAGCGAACAGGGCATCGTGCCGGAGGACTGGGGCGGCGAGAACGTGTTCGTCGACGTCAGCGCGAAGAAGAGGATCGGTCTCGACGACTTCCTCGAGATGCTGCTGCTGGTGGCGGAGGTCTCGGACCTGAAGGCCAACCCCGAAGCCCCGGCCAGCGGGTACATCGTCGAGTCGCGCGTCGACCCCGGTCGCGGCGTGGTCGCGACGATGCTCGTCTCGCGCGGCACCCTGCATGTCGGCGACGGGATCGTCGCCGGCGAGGCCGCCGGCAAGGTGCGGGCCATGAGGGACTTCCACGGCGAGCCGCTCGACGCCGCCGGCCCTGCTACGCCGGTCGAGATCATCGGCTTCGACCAGGTCCCCAACGCCGGCGACTTCTGCCGGGTGGTCGACGACGAGAAGACGGCGCGGGCGCTGGCTCAGAAGCGGTCCAACCGCATCAAGGCCGAGGCGCTCGCCCGAGAGAGCACCCTCACGCTCGACGACCTGTACGCGCGCATCGCCGAGGGTCGTGTCCAGGAGCTCAACCTGATCGTCAAGGCCGACGTCCAGGGCAGCCTCGAGGCGCTGCGCGACGCCCTCGACCAGATCGAGCACGACGAGGTGAAGCTGCGCGTGATCCGCTCGGGAGTGGGGGGCGTCACCGAGTCGGACGTGATGCTCGCCGCCGCGTCCGAGGCGATCATCATCGGCTTCAACGTCCGGCCCAACCCGTCGGCGTCGCAGCTCGCGGACCGGGAGGGCGTCGACGTCCGCACATATCGCGTCATCTACAAGGCGACCGAGGACATCCGGGCGGCGCTGCGAGGCATGCTGCGTCCGGAGTACGCCGAAGAGGTCACCGGCAGCGCCGAGGTGCGCCAGACGTTCCGCGCCTCCAGGGTGGGGACCATCGCCGGCTGCTACGTCACCGACGGCTCGATCCCGCGCAGCGCCGGCGTGCGACTGCTGCGCGACGGCACGGTCGTGCACGAGGGACGCATCGCCTCACTCAAGCGTTTCCAGGACGACGTCAAAGAGGTCCAGCAGGGATTCGAGTGCGGCATCCTGCTCGACGGCTTCAACGACATCAAGGAAGGCGATGTCATCGAGGCCTACGAGAAGAAGGAAGTCGAGCGTGACGAGTGAGGCGACGCTGGGCGTCCTCATGCTCGAACTCCACTTCCCGGCGAACCGCTCCCTGAAGGAGAAGCGAGGGCCGCTGACCTCGCTGCGCGACGTCGTCCAGCAGCGGTTCCGGGCCACGTTCAGCGAGGTCGGCCACCAGGATGTCTGGCAGCGCGCGACCGTGCTGATCGCGGTGGCCGCTTCGTCCCTCGCCCAGGCCGACCGCCGCCTCGCCGAGATCGAACGGTACGTGCATGGACGCCACGACTTCGAAGTGGCCCGCACGCTCCTCCGATCCGTCGATGACGTGGCGTCGGTCTGGGACGCCTGAATCCGGCGACCGTCGGGGAAGGAGACCGGGACTCCCGTGAGTCGACGCATCTACAGAGTCAACGAGGCGCTGCGAGAGGTGATCTCGCAGGCGGTCGAGACCGAGATCAGGGACCCCAGGCTGGGGTTCGTCACGGTGACCGCCGTGCGCACGGCCCCCGACCTTCGCGATGCCCGCGTCTTCGTCAGCGTGCTCGGGCCCGAGGAGGCACGGGAGGGCAGCCTGGCCGCCCTGCAGGCCGCCCACGGCCTGCTCCAGGCGCGTATCGCCGAGAGGCTCCGCATGAAGCGCACGCCACGGCTGGAGTTCGTCTACGACGACACGACCGATCGCGCCATGCACCTCAATCGGCTGCTCGACCGCGAGGCCGACGACATCGCCGCCCGTACCGCGATGTCGGGACACGGCGACGTCGAGCGCGTCGCGGAGGTGCTTGGGTCGACCGCCGCGGCGACGGTCGGCGTCCACGACGACCCCGACCTCGACGCTGTCGGGGCTGCGGCCGGCGTCGTCGACCTCATCACCCAGTCCGGGGGTCGGGCCCGTCTTCGCGTCCGCCCCGGGACAGAGCTGCCGCGGTGCGCGTGGTTCCTCGAGCCCTCGGCCGTGGAAGTGGGACCTCCGGAGGAGGGTGACGTCCTGATCGCCGTCGACACGGGGAGCCTCGAGCGCCTGGCGCTGGACCTCGAAGGGTGGACCGGGACGGTAGTGAACATCGACCACCATCCCGACAACACGCTCTTCGGCGACGCCGTGCTGGTCCGGCCGGGGGCGAGCAGCGCCGCCGAACTGGTCGCCGACGTGGCGACGCGCATGGGTCTCACGCCGTCACCGGCGGCCGCCCAGGGGCTGTACGCGGGCATCCTCTTCGACACCGGAGGCTTCCGTCATGCGTCGAGCGGCGCTGCTACCTTCCGCGCGGCCGCCACGCTGGTCGCCGCCGGCGCCGAGCCGCAGACGACGTACAGAGAGGTCTTCGAAGACCGCTCGCTGGCCGACCTCCGTCTCTGGGCCACCGCCGTCGGCAAGGCGCAGCCTCTGGCGGACGGGCGAGCCCTCCTGGCGGTCCTCACGCCGGCCGATGTCGCCGCCTCCGGGGAATCCAGTCGCACCGAAGGCATCGTCGACGACCTGCGGGCCGTGATGGGAGTCGAGGCCGCGGCGCTCGTCCGCCCACAGCTCGACGGTCCCGGAACGCGCGTGAGCCTCCGCTCGACGGACGTCGACGTTGGAGCGCTCGCCCGCGACCATGGCGGCGGCGGTCACAAGCTGGCGGCGGGGTTCTCAGACGACGACGGCCCGGAGGAGGTGGCGACGTGGCTCAGTACAGAACTCGAAAAGCTCCTCTCGACGGCATCCTCCTGATCGACAAGCCGCCCGATCTCACGTCGCACGACGTGGTGGCCCGGGTACGCAGCCGGGTCCGGCCCCAGGTCAGGAAGGTCGGTCACGCGGGGACCCTCGATCCCTTTGCCACCGGTCTGCTCGTCCTCATGCTCGGCAAGGCGACGAAGATCGCCCGCTTCTTCGTCGATCTGCCCAAGGAGTACGAGTGCACCATACGGTTCGGTGTCGCCTCCGATACCGGCGACCTGACCGGCGTGCTCACCGAGACGGAGAAGCGCACCACGGTGGAGGCGGTCGAGGAGGTCATCCCACGCTTCCTCGGGCGGATCAGCCAGCGCGTGCCGATGACGTCGGCGGTCAAGGTCGACGGGGAGCGTCTCTACCGCAAGGCCCATCGCGGCGAGGTGGTCGAGACGCCGGTCAAGGAGATCGAGATCGACGCCATCGACGTCCTCTCGTTCGACGAGGGGTCGCAGCTGATGCGGTGTCGCATCGCCTGCTCGAAAGGGACCTACGTGCGCCAGCTGGCGATCGACATCGGTGAGGCCGTCGGAGTGGGCGGCCACCTGCACCAGCTCTCCCGTACCGCGATCGGCGACCTGCGCCTCGAGGACGCTCAGCCGCTCGACGAGCTGCTTGAGGCGCTGGAGGCGCGGGACGGGCCGGAGGCGCCCATCCCCGGCCTCATGCCCCCCGGCCGTGCCCTCGGGTTCCTGCCCAGGCTGGAGATCCCGGCGGGCCAGGTGGCCGGCATCCGCAACGGGGCGCGTATCCCCGGATCCACACCGGAGCCGGTGTGCCTCATGCATCGGGGCGAGCTGATAGCCGTCTACGAGACCGCCGACGACGGCCGCAGCCTGCGTCCGGTAGTGATCTTCTAGCGGACCCGGTGGAGGTCGATCCGAGATGAGCAGGGTCTATCGCTCCCTCGACGAGGTCCCAGGCGGCGCCCGCGCGATCGCCATCGGCACGTTCGACGGCGTCCACGTCGGCCATCGCGCGGTCGTCGAGCGCCTCCTCGCCGTCGCGGCGGGGGAGTCGCTCCGCACCACGGTCGTCACGTTCGACCGTCACCCGCTGGCGCAGATCGACCCCTCTCGACACCCTCGCCTGCTGACCCCACTGGATGAGAAGATCGCCCTGCTGAGCGATCTCGGGGCGGCCGAGGTCGTCGTCCTGCCGTTCGACGAGGAGCTGGCGGCGATGCCGGCGACGACGTTCTGCCGCACCGTGGTCAGCGGCCGGCTCGGCGCGCGCGTCGTGGTCGTCGGGGAGAACTTCACGTTCGGCGCCGGCGGGTCGGCGGGACCGCAGGAGCTCGCCGCCGCCGGCGAGGAGCTCGGCTTCCGGGTCGATGTCGTGCCGCTCGCGGTCGCCGACGACAAGACCATCAGCTCGACGCGGATCCGCCGGCTGCTCGGCCAGGGCCGGCTCGAGGAGGTGCGGCACATCCTCGGACGGCCGCCCGGCACCCACGGGAGGGTCGTCGGCGGCTGGCAGCGGGGTCGCACGCTGGGTGTGCCGACCGCTAATCTCGACGTACAGGCGGGCCTCATCTTCCCGGGACGCGGCGTCTACGCCGGCAGGGTGCTCGTCGACGGGACGTGGCACCGCGCCGCGGTCAACGTCGGCCACAACCCGACGTTCCAGGAGGCCGACGACGACACGACCGTCGTCCGAATCGAGGCCCATCTGCTCGACTTCAGCGGCGACCTCTACGACAAACCGATCCGCGTGGACTTCCTTCATCGCATCCGCGAGGAGCAGCGGTTCGAGAGCGTCGACGAGCTCATCGCTCAGATGCGAGCCGACATCGAGTCCACCCGGACCTGCTCTGATCCCGCCTTCGACGAGGTGGGTCTCGCCTGAGTCTCGCCGGGGAGCGTCGACGGAGGCTTCCGGCGTGGCAGATATCGCTCCACAGCGCGCGGTTTTCCGTCTCTGAGCCCTGTGGTACGGTTACGCGCGCCCGACCGGCATCTCGGTCACAGGCCGCCGACCTGCGACTGGGGGCTCGGAGACATGCCACGGAGGTGGTTCAACTGGCACTCGCAACAGAAGACAAGCAGGAGATCATCGCCAAGTACGCCAAGCACGACGGCGACACCGGTTCTCCAGAGGTGCAGATCGCGCTCCTCACACGGCGTATCGACAGCCTCACAGAGCATCTCAAGACGCACAAGAAGGACCATCACTCACGACGCGGCCTCCTCAAGATGGTGGGCCAGCGCCGTCGTCTGCTGAACTACCTGCAGGCTCGCGACGTGGAGCGGTACCGCGCCATCGTCAAGCAGCTCGAGCTGCGCAAGTAGTGCCGACGGCCGCCGCCACGACGGCGGTGGATCGCCCGTCCACACCCACAAGCGCCGGACCGGTGGACCCTGTCCGGACGGAGGGACCAGAGGAACATGGAGAGAACGATCGTTGAGACCGAGATCGGCGGTGTCGCGATCTCACTGGAAACGGGCCGCGTCGCCAAGCAGGCCAACGGCGCCGTCATCGTCCGCAGCGGCGACAGCATGGTGCTGGTCACCGCCACGGCGCGCCGCGAGGCGCGGGAGAACCAGGCGTTCTTCCCGCTGACCGTCGACGTCGAGGAGCGCATGTACGCCGCCGGGAAGATCCCCGGCGGTTTCTTCAAGCGGGAGGCGCGGCCGAGCGAGAAGGCGACGCTCACGGCGCGGCAGATCGACCGGCCGATCAGGCCTCTGTTCCCCAAGGGGTTCATGAACGAGACGCAGGTCGTGGCGACCGTGCTCTCGGTCGACCACGAGCACGCCCACGAGATCCTCGCCATGATCGGTGCCTCCGCGGCGCTCACCCTGAGCGACATCCCGTTCGACGGACCGCTCGGCGCCGTCCGCGTGGCGCTGGTCGACGGCAAGCTGACGGTGAACCCTCCGCTCGAGGACCTCGAGGAGACTCATCTCGACCTGGTCGTGAGCGGCTCCGCCGAGGCCATCGTCATGGTCGAGGCGAGCGCCCGCGAGGTCGACGAGGAGACGATCCTCGAGGCGCTCGACGTCGCGCACCGCGAGATCCGCAAGCTGGTCGACCTCCAGCTCCAGCTCCAGCGCATGGTCGGCAAGGAGAAGTGGCAGGTCGAGCCATGGTCGGTCGACGACGCGGTGCTCGCCGAGGTCCGTGAGCGGTACGGATCCGAGATCGACCGGGTCACGCAGATCGAGGACAAGCTCGAGCGGCAGGAAGCGACTTCCACGCTCCGCGACAGGGCGCTGGACGAGCTGGCCTCCGACGAGGAGCAGCCGGAACGCCGGACCGAGGTCTCGCGTGCCTTCGGCGTCCTCGAGAAGGACACCATCCGGCGCCGCATCGCGGTCGAGAAGCGGCGGCCCGACGGACGCTCACACGACGAGATCCGCCCGATCACCTGCGAGGTGGGCGTCGTGCCGCGGACCCACGGCAGCGCGCTGTTCACGCGCGGCGAGACGCAGGCGCTCACGCTGGCCACCCTGGGAGCCTCGGGCGAGCATCAGCGCATCGACGACATCTCCACCGAGGACTCGAAGCGCTACATGCACCACTACAACTTCCCGCCGTTCAGCGTCGGCGAGACCGGATTCATGCGCGGTCCCAAGCGCCGCGACATCGGCCACGGCTCGCTCGCCGAGCGTGCCCTCAAGCCGATGATCCCCGTCGAGGAGGAGTTCCCCTACACGATCCGTCTGGTGAGCGAGATCCTCGAGAGCAACGGCTCGTCCTCGATGGCGAGCGTGTGCGGCTCGACCCTCGCGCTCATGGACGCCGGCGTCCACGTCAAGGCGCCGGTCGCCGGGGTCGCCATGGGCCTCATCAAGGAGGGTGACGACTACATCGTCCTCACCGACATCGCCGGCGTCGAGGACCACCTCGGCGACATGGACTTCAAGGTCGCCGGCACCGCCGAGGGCATCACCGCCCTCCAGATGGACATCAAGATCACCGGCGTCACCCTCGAGATCCTGCGCGAGGCGCTCGCGCAGGCCCGCAAGGGGCGGCTCTTCATCCTCGACAAGATGCTCTCCGTGCTGCCCGAGCCGCGCGCCGAGCTCTCCCAGTACGCGCCGCGCATCTTCAGCATGCAGGTCAACCCCGACCAGATCGGGCTGATCATCGGCAAGGGCGGCGAGACGATCCGCGGGATGACCGAGGAGTTCGACGTCAGCATCGATATCGAGGACGACGGTACCGTCTTCATCTGCGCGCCCGACAACACGGCCGCCCAGGCCGTGATCGACCGCATCACGTCGATGACCAAGGACATCGAGGTCGGCGACATCTACACGGGCCGGGTCGTCAAGACGACCAACTTCGGCGCCTTCGTGGAGCTCAAGAAGGGGACCGACGGGCTCATCCACATCTCCCAGCTCGGCAAGAAGGGCCGTATCGACAAGGTGGAGGATGTGGTCAATCGCGGCGATACCGTCACCGTGGAGGTCGTCGAGGTCGACAAGGCTCGCGGCCGCATCGGTCTCAAGCCGCTGAAGCTCCCTGAAGGCGGCAGCTGACGCCGGCCGGTGGGCGGACCGTTCAGGGTCTCTGAGCTCCCCGGCGGCCTCCGGGTCGCCAGCGAGCGCATGGACACCGTGCGGTCGGTGGCGCTCGGAGTGTGGATACGGGCGGGCGCCCGTGCCGAGCCGGACGACAAGGCCGGCATCTCGCACTTCATCGAGCACCTGCTCTTCAAAGGCTCGGCCTCGTACAGCGCCTGCGACATCGCCCGCATCTTCGACGAGATGGGGGGCGAGCCGAACGCGGCCACGTCCAAGGAACACACCGTCGTCTACGCGCGCTTCCTCGACGAGGACCTCGAACAGGCGCTGAAGGTCCTCGCCGAGATGGTGACCGTGCCGTCGTTCGCCAATCTCGACGCCGAGCGTGAGGTCGTGCTCGAGGAGGTGGCGATGTACGAGGACTCGCCGCCCGAGCTGATCCACGACCTGCTCACCGAGACCGTGTTCGGCGGCGACGCGCTGGGACGGTCGATCATCGGCCGGGCGGAGACGCTTCGTGCCCAGGATCAGGCGGCCGTCGCCGAGTACCACCACCACAGCTACATCGCGCCGGCCGTCGTCGTCGCGGCCGCCGGCAACGTGGAGCACGAACGGCTCTGCAAGCTGGTATCGACGGCGTTCGAGGCGCTCCCGACGACCGGAGCCTCGGCCGCGCCGGCGCTCGTCGCGCACCCGCGGCACGACGCCGCTTTCACGCAGAAGGACACCGAGCAGTACCACGTCTGCCTCGGCGGTCCGGCCCTCAGCAGGGACGATGACCGGCGACACGCCCTGTTCGTCGTCGACACCCTCCTCGGCGGCTCCTGGAGCTCGCGGCTCTTCCAGGAGGTGCGTGACGTGAGGGGCCTGGCATACTCGGTGTACTCCTACTCGTCCCTGTACTCCGACACCGGGCTGGCAGCCGTGTACGTGGGCTCAAGGGAGGAGGCGGTCGAGGAGGCGATGAAGGTCATCCTCGGCGAGCTGCGGGACATCGGCGGCGGAGTGCCGGAGCCCGAGGTCACACGGGCGAAGAAGCACCTCAAGGGGCAGCTCGTGCTCAGCATGGAGAGTCCGCACAGCCGGATGCAGATGCTCGGCCGAGCGGTGCTGTTCGACCTGCCCCTGCTCACCGTCGACGAGATCCTCGCCCGCATCGACGCCGTCACGCCGGAGGGGGTCGGAGCGGTCGCGGCCGAGTTCTACGACCCCGACCGCTGGTCGCTGGCGTGCATCGGGCCCGACGCGGCGCCGCTCGAGGGCGTCGCCGCCGACTTCCAGTGGAAGACGACGACGCAGCCGCGAGAGCCGAGCGACGATGGGGGGTCACAGTGAGCGACCGGCAGCGACGGGTCATGGTCGTGGGGGCGGCCGGCCGTATGGGGTCGCTCACGGCGGAGACCATCGCGGCGGCGGACGACCTGCATCTGGTGGCCGTCGTCGACCCCGCCTGGAGCGAGGGGCACGCAGGAGCGCCGGACGTACCCGCCGACACACCGCGGGCGGCGACGGTCGACGATGCGCTCGCGGCGACGGCCGTCGACGTGGCGGTCGACTTCACCGTTCCCGCCGCCGCTTTCGACACCGTGCGCGCCGTGCTCAGCGCCGGGGTGGACGCGGTCGTCGGCACCACCGGCCTGTCGAAAGAGCAGGTCGCCGAGCTCGACGCGGTGCGCGCGGCCCACGACGCCCACCTGTTCATCGCCCCGAACTTCGCCCTCGGCGCCGTCCTGCTCATGCGCTTCGCCGCCGAGGCGTCCCGCTACTACGCCGACGCCGAGATCGTCGAGCTGCACCACAGCGGCAAGGTGGACGCGCCTTCGGGAACGGCACTCCGCACGGCACGGCTCATGCGGGAGGCACCGGGGTCGCTGCTCGATGACTCCGCCCAGACCGCACCGGGTGATGAGAGTGCCGCTCGCGGCCTCCGCGACGGACGCATCCACATCCATAGCGTCCGCCTGCCGGGCCTCGTCGCTCACCAGGAGGTCGTCTTCGGGGCCCTCGGCGAGACGCTCACGATGCGTCATGACTCCACGTCGCGTGAGTCGTTCATGGCCGGCGTCGTGCTGGCCGTCAGGAAGGTCGGGGAGCTGGACGGGACCGTGGTAGGGTTGGAGCACCTGCTGACGTGACCCGGACGACCCCGGGCCGTCGCTCTTGCACGTCGATCGCGCTTCCTGGAGACGTCAGCATGACAGAGACGCTGGGTACCATCCTCACCGCTATCGTCACCCCGTTCACGGCCGATCTTGCCGTCGACGAGGAGGTCTTCGCGGAACTCGCCGACCATCTTCTCGAACATGGCTCGGACGGGCTCGTCGTGGCCGGGACCACGGGCGAGTCGCCGACCCTCACCGACGATGAGAAGGAGCGCCTCTTCCGGCTCGCCGTGGAGGTCACCGACGGCCGGGGCACCGTGATCGCCGGCACCGGGTCGAACGACACCGCGCACACCGTCGAACTCACGCGGCGCGCCGAAGCCGCGGGCGTCGACGCCGCACTCGTGGTGACCCCGTACTACAACAAGCCACCGGCGCGCGGTCTGGCGCTGCACTTCGGGCGGGTGGCGGCCGCGACGGCCTTGCCGCTGGTGCTTTACAACATCCCGTCGCGCTGTGTGGTCAACCTCCCGCCGGAGCTTCTGGCGGAACTCTCGGACATCGACAACATCGTGGCCGTCAAGCAGGCGAACCCGGACCTCGAGGAGTCGCGACGGCTGCTCGAGCTCTCGGACATGCTCCTGTACGCCGGCAACGACGACATGCTCTGCGACATCGTGTCGATGGGGGGCGCCGGCGGCATCTGCGTGTCCAGCCATCTGGTCGGTCCCCAGATGCACGAAGTGGCAGACCTCGCCGCGCGCGGACGCGAGAAGGAGGCGCGGGCGCTCGATGCCGAGCTGAGCCCCCTCTACGCTGCTCTTTTCGCGACGACGAGCCCCATCCTCATCAAGTCGGCGCTTGCCATGACGGGCCGCGACGTCGGCGGCCTGCGAGCGCCGCTGCTGGAGGCGTCTGAGGAGGAGCGCCGGGTGCTCCGCGCCGAGCTCGAGCGTCAGTCGCTCCTGTGACCGGCGGCTGACGTCGCGAGGCACCGCAGCGGAAGCCACGCCTAGCTCATGGATCCCACGCGAGCACGACCGACCCGGCGCCTGACGTCCTGGCTGGAGCGCCGGCCGCGGTGGCAGATCGCCCTGGGGGCGCTGCTCCTGCTCGCGGGGGCAGGGATCGCCGACTATCTCGCCGGACCGGCCCTTCTCAGCTCGATGATCTACTTCGTCCCGCTCGCTCTGGGGGCGTGGTACGGTGGCCGCCCCGTGGGTCTTCCGCTGGCCGTGGCCTCGGCCGTGGCGTGCACCTACTCACGAGCGGAGGCCGTCGAGTGGTCGTGGACGTCCTCTCTGCCGTACGCGAACGGCGCCGTCCAGCTGATCGCCTACGTCGCCCTCGTGCTCGTCATCGTCTGGCTCCGCGTGGCGCTGGACCGGAATCGTGAGCTGGCCCTCCACGACGCGCTCACCGGGCTGCCGAACCGGCGCCTGTTCCTGCAGGTGGCCGACTACCAGCTGTCGTTGTCACGGCGGAATCCCGCCCCCCTCGCGCTCGCGTACCTCGATCTCGACGACTTCAAGCGGGTCAACGACACGCTCGGCCATCCGCGCGGTGACGACCTGCTGCGGGAGGTCGCCCGAGGGCTGCGGGCCTCGGTCCGCCGCTCGGATCTCGTCGCCCGCCTCGGGGGCGATGAGTTCTGCGTCCTGCTGCCCGATACCGGCGCGAGTGCGGCCGCTGGGGTGGGGGAGAAGCTCGCGGGCGCCGTCGCACCGTTGTGCCGCGCCGCGGTACCGACGGGCGGGGTCAGCCTGGGTGTCGCCGTGTTCGCGACGGTGCCGGACGAGGTCGAGATCCTGCTGGAGGCCGCGGACAGGGCCATGTACCGCGTGAAAGCGGCCGGGCGGGGCGGGGTGAGCGTCGACGAGGTCGACGTGGAGGGGGATGTGCTGGAGACTGTGACGGAACCGGGGAGTGACGGCGGGCCGCGCCCGATTCGGAGCCCGGTCGTTGAGGTATGAAGGAGGTCGTGTCCACGTGAACCCGGAGACGCTGCGCATCATCCCTCTCGGGGGGATGGGTGAGATCGGCAAGAACATGACCCTGCTCGAGTACGACGACCGCATCCTCGTCGTCGACTGCGGTCTCGCGTTCCCTCGCGACGAGATGCCGGGCATCGATCTCGTCCTGCCCGACGTCAGCTACCTGCTGGAGCGCGCCGACGATGTCCTCGGCATCGTCGTCACCCACGGCCACGAGGACCATCAGGGCGCGCTGCCGTTCGTCCTCCGACACCTGCACGTACCGGTCTACGCCAGCCGCCTGACGCTCGCCCTCGCCAAGTCGAAGCTCGACGAGCATGGCCTGCTCCGCAGCGCCGAACTCAACGAGGTCGACGCCGACACGTGCCTCGACCTCGATCCGTTCCAGGTCAGGTTCGCGGCCGTCACGCACAGTGTGCCCGATGCCCTCGCCATCCTCGTGGACACTCCGCTCGGCGCCGTGGTCCACTCCGGCGACTACAAGTTCGACCACACGCCCATCGACGGGCGGACGACGCAGATCGACCGCTTCGCCGAACTCTCGGAGCGCGGCGTGCTCGCCCTGCTCGCCGATTCGACGAACGTGGAGCGGGAGGGGTCGACCGGCTCCGAGAGCCAGGTCGGTCATGCCTTCCACCAGATCTTCGCCGAGGCGCAGGGCCGGGTGATCCTCGCCAGCTTCGCCAGCCACATCCACCGGCTCCAGCAGGCGATCCGCATCGCCCACCTGCACGGGCGCAAGTTCGCGGTCGCCGGCCGGTCGATGGTCAAGAACGTCAACATCGCCCGCAACCTCGGGTATCTCGAGGTGCCGGACGACGCGATGATCAAGCTCGGTGAGATCGACGCCTACGACCCGGAGGAACTGCTGATCCTCACGACCGGCAGCCAGGGAGAGCCGCTGTCGGCGCTCACTCGCATGGCCTACGACGACCACCCCCAGGTCGCGCTCGAGAAGGGCGACACGGTGGTCATCTCGGCGAAGCCGGTGCCCGGCAACGAGGTCAGCGTGATGAACACCGTCAACCAGCTGCTGAAGGGCGGCGCCAGGGTCATCTACGGTCCGGAGACCGGCGTGCATGTCTCCGGTCACGCCGCCCGCGAAGATGCCCGCATGCTCATCAATCTGGTCAAGCCGCGCTACTTCCTGCCGGTGCACGGAGAGTACCGGCACCAGCACTTCCACGCGGGACTCGCGCGCGAGGCGGGCATCCCTGACGACCGCGTCTTCATCCTCGAGAACGGCGACGTGCTGGAGCTGGGGGCCGAGAGCGGCGCCATCGTCGACCAGGTCCGGGCGGGGATGATGTTCGTGGACGGGCTCGAGATCGGCGACTCGGAGCACGTGGTGATGCGGGACCGTCAGCGCCTGTCGGAGGACGGGATCCTCATCGCGGTCGTCACCGTGAGCGTGCAGAGCGGCCGCATGGTCACGGAGCCGGAGCTGATCGCGCGCGGCATGCTCTACGACGACGTACGCGAGGCTGAGCTGCTCGACGAGGCTCGTGAACGGCTCATCGAACGGCTCGAGGAGTCCGCCCACGAGCACGTGACCGGGCAGCGCCTCCTGCAGGAAGACATCGGCGACGTGCTCAACCGTTTCATCTACAAGAAGACGAAGCGCTCGCCGCTCGTCCTGCCGGTCGTCGTCGAGGTCTGAGCGGAGTCTGGCCCGTCTCGCCGCCCGGCTAGGGTTCTGCGGGCGGGCGTCGAAGTCAGCGGGGACATGGCTTCTGCGCGCGCACGTTCGCGCGGCCGCTCCGCGGGCGGCCGCGCCCCCGGTCGTTCGACACCCCGACCTCGGACGCCGTCGAAAGAGGGCGGCGGTCGGTCGTCCACCCTCACTCGCGATCTCGGCGCCATCTGCTGTGTCGCCGCGGCCGTCTTCCTGGCCTGCATCCTCTACTTCGGGTGGGGTGGCGGCATCGTCGGAGAGGGGCTCTCGACGGGGCTCAGGACGCTCGTCGGACTCCTCACCTTCGCCGTGCCCGCCCTCCTCGTGTACGCGGCCGTCGTGATCGTCGCGGGTGCCGGCCGGCGGCCGCTGCCGGCGGCCACCGCCGGCGTCGTGATCGTCTCGCTCGCTTTCGTGCTCGCCGCCGCCGCGGATACGTTCGGGCTCTTCTCCGGTACCCGTCCCGAGGCCCTCTGGGACGCGGAGTACATGCGCGCCCACGGAGGCGTGGTGGGGGAGGGCCTGTGGGCCGGGACCCGCGCCCTGCTCGGCTCGGCCGGCACGACCGTGGTCGTGTGCTGTCTGCTGGTCGTGGGGCTGTTGCTCATCAGCGGTTCATCGCTTGGCATGTGGCTGCGGCGCTCCCGCAGCGGGATGGCGGCGGCCGGACGGGCCGCCCGGCGATCGGCCGATACCCTGGCGGAACGCCGCCGCGCCGCGGCTGAGAGGCTGGCGGCCGTCGGCGCCGCGCGCGAGGACGCCCAGGCCGCCTGCGGCGGATCGTCGGTGCCGTTCGCCGCGTCGGCGCTCGATGAGGCGGCGACAGTGGCGGCGCCCGGTGAGGAGCAGACCCTCGCCGCTTCGTTCGGTCCCGCGGTGAGCACGCATTCGCCTCAGCTCATCGACGCCGCTCGGGACGTGCCCGAACTCTACCCCGACGGCGCGGAGGTCCCGGAGGAGAGGGAGACCCGGACGCGGGAGACGCGTCCGGCGGAACGTCCTTCTCGCGACTCGGCAGATGACGAGCAGGAGCAGCTCGCCTTCCTGGCCGGAGAGGTCGCCGCCGGTGACGGCTACCCCGCCACCGGGGCCACTGAAGAGGGCCACGCCTGGACGACGCCCGATCCCGCGCTGCTGCGCCACCTCGCCGGAGGCAACGGCGAGGCCCCCCACACCATCCAGGACGTCTCGCAGCGGCTGACCGACACGCTCGGCAGCTTCGGCGTGGACGCCAAAGTCATCGACCATGTCTCGGGGCCGCGCGTGACGCGGTACGAGCTGCAGCTCGCCCCCGGTACGAAGGTCAGCCGCGTCTCTTCCCTCAAGGCCGACCTCGCCTACGCACTCGCCGCGACCGAGATCAGGGTGCAGGCGCCCATCCCCGGCAAATCGGCCGTCGGCGTCGAGGTGCCGAACGTCGAGCCGAACTTCGTCGGGCTCGGCGATGTGTACGGCACGTTCCCGAGCGGCGCCTCGCCGCTCGCCTTCTGGCTCGGCAAGGACATCGCCGGCAAGGCGGTGCTGGCCGATCTGGCGAAGCTCATCCACCTGCTCGTCGCCGGGACCACCGGCTCGGGCAAGAGCGCCTGCATCAACTGCTTCCTCACCGGGGTCCTCCTGCGTGCCAGCCCCGATCAGGTCAGGTTCATCCTCATCGACCCGAAGAAGGTCGAGCTCTCGCACTTCGACGGCGTGCCGCACCTGCTCACGCCGGTCGTCACCGACATGAAGAAGGCCGGCTACGCGCTCGCCAACGTCGTGCACGAGATGGAGCGCCGCTACGAGCTCATGGCCGCCACCGGCAACGCCCAGAACCTGCGGGACCTCAACCGCAAGCGCGAGAAGGTGGGGGAGAAGCCCCTGCCGTACATCGTCCTCGTCATCGACGAGTTGGCCGACCTGATGATGGTCGCCCCGAACGACGTCGAGAGCGCCATCACGAGGCTCGGACAGCTGGGCCGGGGCGCCGGGGTGCACCTCGTCGTCGCCACGCAGCGGCCGTCGGTCGACGTGATCACCGGCCTGATCAAGAGCAACATCCCCTCGCGGATCGCGTTCGCCGTCTCGTCCCAGACCGACTCCCGGGTGATCCTCGACACGGGTGGCGCCGAGAGCCTCCTCGGCGAGGGCGACATGCTCTTCAGCCCGCACGGCAGCCTGCGGATGCTGCGCGTGCAGGGCGCCTACACGTCGGCCGACGAGATGGCGCTGGTGACGAGCCACTGGCGCCAGCAGGCCGACCCGGAGTTCCACCAGGAGCTGCTCGAGACGCCGGCCGACGCCGCTCCCGAGACCTCGCAGGGTGCCGCCGAGGACGAGTTGCTGGCGGACGCCATCACCACCGTCGTGACGACCGGCGCCGCGTCGGTCGCCCTTCTGCAACGACGCCTGCGCATCGGCTACGCGAGAGCGGGCCGACTGGTCGACATCATGGAGCAGCGCGGCATCATCTCCGGCTACGATGGCAGCAAGGCACGTAACGTGCTCATCGACCAGGACGACCTGCCACGCGTGCTGGCGGAGGTCGACGGGACGACCGCGGATGACGAGGCTTCCGACCTCGCCGACGAGGCGGGCGACCCGTCTCCCGAGGAGATTCCCGTCCCGGAAGAGGTCGGTGAGACCTCTCGCGGCTGAGCGAGCCGCGACGCTGTGTGGAGACCCTCGGCGGTCCCGCGCAGCCGGTTCTGCCTCTCGGATTGCCCCCCTGCCTGCGAGCACGTACACTGTGCCTCCGGTGGGGAGGGCACCGGATGCTCACGCATCCCCTGAGCCCCTCATGACCTGACCCCGCGACACCGGCAGGATCCTGTGTTTGAGATCGGTGCGACACTGCGCGAAGCGCGAGTGCGCAAGCGCCTCACCCTCCAGCAGGTCGAAGAAGACACCAAGATCCGTACGAAGTACCTCCAGGCCCTCGAGGACGAGGACTTCGACGTCCTGCCCGGCCGGGCCTACGCCAAGGGCTTCCTCGGCAGCTACGCCTCCTATCTCGGGCTCGATCCCCAGACGATGCTCGACGAGTTCAACTCCCGCCACGGGACGGAGGACGACCCGCTCCAGGGGCCGTCCGCGCTCAGGCGCCCCGCCCGTTCCAGGAAGACGTCGGGACTCGTGTTCTTCGCGATCGTGGCCGTGCTGGTGCTCGCCACGGTCTACCTCCTCGGCCTCAGGGGTGGAGGAGAGGAGGAGGCGCCGCCCAAGGTCGTGCCCAGTGCCCTCTCTCCGAGCCCGACGACGCCCCTCTCACCGTCGCCCCTCTCACCGTCGCCGTCGCCCTCGAACACGCAGACAGAGGTGTCTGTGGAGGTCGTCGGACCGCCGTGCTACTACGAGCTCTTCGTCGGGAGCCTCGACGGAGAGGCCCGCTACGCCGATACCGCCCCGAGCGGAGACACGCAGGTCGTGACCACGAAGAAGACCGTGTACATCCGGGTGGGCGGCGACCCCGCCTCGCTGGCGGTGCGTATCGACGGGAAGAAGGCGCGGACGAGCGGTGACGCCTCCGGTGTCGTCTATGTGATCAAGAAGGGGCGCCTCACCAGACAGTGAGCGTTCCGTCCCCAGCCGAGGACGCGGGTGGCGCCGGCCTTCTCAGAGGCGCCGGTGTCGCCCTTGTGACGCTCGGATGTCCCAAGAACGAGGCCGACTCCGACGGCCTGAGCCGGGCGCTGGCCGCCGCCGGACACGTGCTGACCGGCCCTGCCGATGCCGACGTGATCATCGTCAACACCTGCGGCTTCATCGACGCGGCCAAGGAGGAGTCGATCGACGCGCTGCTCGAGCTGGCCACCGTCGCCGCAGTGAGAGGGGCCCGCCTGGTCGCCCGTGGCTGTCTGGTCGCCCGCTATCGTACCGAGCTGGAGTCGGCGCTCCCCGAGGTCGACCTGTTCACCGCCTTCGACGACCGACCGCTGTTCGCGCTGCTCGCGGAGTTGGGAGCAGCGCGCCCTCACTCCGCCGTGCCACGACGGCTTCGGAGGCGCCCGCGCCCGGCGTCGACCTACGTCAAGATCTCCGACGGGTGCGACCGCAGATGCGCTTTCTGCACCATCCCGCTGATCAAGGGCGAGTACCGGCCGGTGGCGCCCGGCGAGGTGCTCGCGACGGCGGAGCGGGCGCTCGCCGACGGTAGTCGCGAGGTGGTGCTCGTCGGGCAGGACACGTCGCGCTGGTCGTGGCCCGGCTACGGCGGTCTGCCGCGTCTGCTCGCTGATCTCCACGGACTCGGCGTGCCGTGGCTGCGGCTGGAGTACCTGCAACCCGACGGCGTCGACGACACTCTGCTGGACGCGCTGGCGCAGTACGCCGTGCCGTACGTCGACGTTCCCCTCCAGCATGCCGACGCCACTGTCCTGCGCCGCATGGGACGGTCCGGGGACGCGGCCACGTTCGCCGCCCTCCTGGAGCGCATCCGCGAGCGCCTCCCGGGTGCGGCGATCCGCTCGACCTTCCTCGTCGGTCACCCGGGGGAGACCGACGCCGCCTTCGCCGAGCTGGTGGCCTTCGTCCGCGACGCGGGACTGGCCGTAGCGGGCGTCTTCGTGTTCGACCCCCAGGAGGGCACCCGTGCCGCCTCGCAGCGCGACCGGGTGCCGGCTCCGGTCGCCGAGGAACGGGCGGCCGTGCTCGGACGCGAGATCGAGACGGCCGCCGGCGCCTTCTGGGAGGGGATGCTCGGCGACGTGGCCGACCTGTTGGTCGAGAAGGGGACACGTGCCGCGGAAGGCGAGGCGGTTGGTAGAATCGCACTCCAGGCGCCGGACGTCGACGGTCTCACCTACGTGCGGGGAGCGCCGGTCCGGCGCCGTACGATCGTGCCGGTGCGTCTCACCGACGTGACCGGCTACGACCTCCACGGGGTGGTCGTCTGAGGCGGCCGTCGCACGGAGGGTCGGCGACCCGAGGCGGGCTGCGATGAACGCCGCCAACGCGATCACCATAGCGAGGATCATGCTGATCCCCGTCTTCCTGGTGCTGCTCTTCGTGGAGGTCCCGTACGGCGAGTACGCCGCGGTCGCCGTCTTCGCGCTGGCCGCCGGCACCGACAAGCTCGACGGCTACGTCGCCCGCCGCCGCAAGACGGTCACCGCGACCGGGATGTTCCTCGACCCGCTGGCCGACAAGCTCCTCATCTCGGCCGCCCTCATCGCGCTGGTGAGCATGGACCGCCTCGCCGCCTGGGTGGCGATGGTGATCATCGGGAGGGAGTTCGCCGTCACCGGCCTGCGCCTCGTCGCCGCCGCCCAGGGTGTGTCGATCCCCGCCGACCGGCTCGGCAAGGCCAAGACCGTCGTCCAGACGGCCGCCGTCCTCTTCCTGCTCGTGCCGCGATCGGCGTTCGCCTACGACTGGCTCATCGAGGACCTGCTCATCTACAGCGCCGTGGCCCTGACGCTGATCTCGGGCATCGAGTACTTCTGGAACGGCCGCGACCTGCTCGTGCGTCCGGCGTCGTCCGCTGAAGACGGGGGAGATGGGGGAGACGCGGACGCGGGTCAGCCGGAGGCGGAGACTCCGCCTGACGGGGATGCGACGTGACGCAGGGCGGAGTCAGCGCCCACGCCGATGACGCTCCGACCGCGTTCGTGCTGCTCACCGGGGACGAGCTCCTCGAGGGCCGCGTTCGCGACACGAACGGGCCGTACCTCTCCGCCGGGCTTCGTGAGGCCGGCTTCGAGGTGGCGGGTCTGTTCGTGGTCCCCGACGACGAGCGCACCATCGCGGAGGCCGTCCGCAGGATCATCGCTGACGAGCCCGACCTGCTGGTGGTCAGCGGCGGCCTCGGCTCGACGCACGACGATGTGACGCTGGCGGCCGTCGCGGGGGCGACCGAGAGGCCGCTGGCGCGCAACGACGAAGCGTGGTCGTACGTGGAGCGGGCGGTGCGGGCGGTCGCCGCCCGTCGCCACCTCGACGCAGAGGCCATCCTGCGTCAGGCGGAGAAGGTGGCCCTCCTGCCGGCCGGCGCCCGCGTCATCCGCCCGGCCGGCATGGCGCCCGGTGTCGACCTCGAGGTGGGACGTACCAGGATCGTCGTCCTGCCGGGAGTGCCGCACGAGCTCGAGACGATGTGGCCCGACGTCCTGCGCACGGTCGAGACGGGCCGCTCGCCGCGCGTGCGTCTGCTGCGTCTGCACGGTGTCGGCGAGACGCAGGTCGCCCCCATCGTCGCGGCCGTGCCCCACGAAGGGGTGCGCGTCGGCATCACGGCCGGGTACGGGGAGGTCACCGTCCGTCTCTCTGCCGACGATGAGACAGCCGACACCCGAGCCGCGGAGCTCGCCGCAGAGCTCTCCCGGGCGTTGCCGGTGTACTCGGACGATGGACGAAGCGTGGACGAGCTCGTCGCCGACGAGCTCGTCGCTCGCGGCGAGACCCTGGTCGTGGCCGAGTCGTGCAGCGGAGGCCTGCTCGCCGGCCGGCTCACAGACCGCCCGGGCAGCTCGGCCTACTTCCTCGGCGGCGTCGTATCGTACGCGGACCGCGTCAAGCGCGAGGTCCTCGGCGTGCCGGACGGGCTGCTTCGTGCCCATGGCGCCGTCTCAGAGCCGGTCGCCGCGGCCATGGCCGAGGGAGTACGCCGACTCACCGGGGCCGACCGTGCGCTCGCCGTCACCGGCATCGCCGGCCCGGACGGAGGCACCGCCGCCAAACCGGTCGGACTGGTCTTCGTCGCCGTCGCCGATCGCGCCGGCACAGAGGTCGGCCGTCACCTCTTCCCGGGAGACCGTGAGGCGGTCCGCAGACAGACGGTCGCGGCAGCCCTGCACGCGCTGCGGGCCCGGCTGGCGGACGCGCGATGATCCGGACCGCGGACGCCGACCGCCGGCTCCGCCTCTTCGTCGCCGTCCCGCTGCCGGACGACGCGGCGACCGCCATCGCCCGCTGGCAGGAGCGGGAGCTGGCGCCCAGGCGCGACCTGCGCCTCACCCGCAGCCTGCACCTGACCCTGTGCTTCCTCGGCGACACCGTCGCGTCCGCCGTCGAGGACCTCACCGACGCTCTCGCGTCCGTCCCCGTGCGCCCCATGACGGTGGCGCTCGGCAAGCCGCTTTTCCTTCCCGAGCGCGGCAAGCGCCGCGTCGTCGCCCTCGCGCTGCGAGAAGCTCGCGGTGATCAGCGTGGGCTGGAGCGGCTGGGCGCCACCCAGGCCGCCGTGAGCGAGGCGCTCGCCGGGACGGGCCTCTTCGAGCCGCCCCGACGCCCCTGGCTGCCCCACCTCACGGTCGCGCGTTTCCGCCGCCCAGGTCAACCTTTTGCCCTGCAAAACGTGAACTTCGGCGAGCTTTGTCTGTCCCGGATGGTCCTCTATACTAGTGACCTCGACAGGAGCGGCGCCATCCACACTCCGCTGGCATCGTTCGGAGCTCGGTAGGGGAGGAGCACGGCACCGTGGCGGACGCAGACAACAAGGAACGCGCCCTCGAGGCGACCCTGAAGCAGATCGAGCGCAGCTTCGGCAAGGGAAGCGTCATGCGCATGGGCGATCACTCCGCTGGAGCGGACGTCAAGGTGATCCCGACCGGCTCCCTCCCGCTCGACATCGCTCTGGGCGTAGGGGGCATACCTCGCGGCCGCATCGTCGAGATCTACGGCCCCGAGTCGTCGGGGAAGACGACCCTCGTCTACCACCTCATCGCCGAGACCCAGAAGCTCGGTGGCAAGGCGGCGTTCATCGATGCCGAGCACGCGATGGACCCCACGTACGCGCACAACATCGGCGTCGACGTCGACGAGCTGCTCGTCTCACAGCCCGACTACGGCGAGCAGGCGCTCGAGATCGCGGAGATGCTCGTCCGCAGCTCCGCCCTCGACCTCGTGGCCATCGACTCGGTGGCCGCGCTCACGCCGCGGGCCGAGATCGAGGGCGAGATGGGCGACAGCTTCGTCGGATTGCAGGCGAGGCTCATGAGCCAGGCGCTGCGCAAGCTCGCCGGCACGCTCAACAAGTCGGGCACCGTCGCGTGCTTCACCAACCAGCTGCGGGAGAAGATCGGGGTCATGTTCGGCAACCCCGAGACGACCACCGGCGGCAAGGCCCTCAAGTTCTACGCCACCATCCGTCTCGACATCAGACGCATCGAGACTCTCAAGGATGGCACCGACGCCGTCGGCAACCGGGTCCGGGTCAAAGTCGCGAAGAACAAGGTCGCTCCGCCGTTCAAGCTGGCCGAGTTCGACATCATGTACGGGACGGGGATCTCGCGCGAGGGGTCGCTGCTCGACCTCGGCGTGGCCTGTGACGTCGTCGCCAAGAGCGGCGCCTTCTACAGCTACCAGGAGGAGCGGCTCGGCCAGGGCCGCGCCAACGCCCGCACCTTCCTCCTCGAGAACCCGGATATCGCCGCCTCTATCGAGGCCGAGGTCCGCGAACGGGCGGGGCTGCCGCCGGTCGAATACGCCGTCGCGGCTCCCGCGACGGCCGAGAGCCCGGACGGCGAGGTCGAGGACGCCGCTTCGGAGGCGGCCACGCCGGCGTCGTGACCGTCGCGCGACCCGCGACCTGGCCGCCGCCGTGACCCTCGCGGCACGACCGGGGTGACCGCCGGTGCCGGTCGTCACCGCGCTCAGGGGGGCCCGTGGGGGCCGTCTCGCCGTCGAGATCGACGGGGAGCCCGCCTTCACGGTCAGCCAGTCGCTCGTCGCGCGACATCGCCTCCATGTCGATCGCGAGCTCTGCGCGGAGGAGCTCGCATCCGTCGCCGCCGAGGCTCACGCGGAGGCCGCGCTGCGCGACGCGCATCGGCTGCTCGGCCATCGCTCACGCTCCAGACGCGAGCTGGAGGACCGGCTGACTGCGAAAGGGCATCCGGTCGATATCGTACGGGTCACGGTCGAGCGGCTCGAACGGGAGGGGCTCGTCGACGACGCCGCCTTCGCCGCGGCCCTGGTGGCCGACAAACGGCGTCTGGCCGGCTGGGGCAGAGAGCGCATCGCCGCCGAGCTGGCGCGATGCGGTGTCGATCGGGCGCTGGTCGAATCGGCCCTTGGGCCCGACGACCACGACGAGGAGCTCGGACGGGCGATGGAGCTGCTCGCCCGGCGTCACGTGGGCGACCGGGGCTCGGAGCGCGAACGCAAGAAGGCCTTCGATTCGCTTCGTCGTCGTGGCTTCAGTACGGCCGTCTCGTACGCCGCTCTTGAACGCTGGAGGGTCGAAGAGCCCGCCGACGGCGGTTGAGCCGAGGAGCAGGGCAAACGCTTCCGGCTCATTGACACCGCGAAGCGGAACACCGTACAATCGGCTCGGACTTGCACTCGGATGGTCGCCTCATCGCGCGTCCGTTCGAGTACCGGATTACCGCGTGGATCGTAACGGCACGAGTTGCCGAAGTCTCATCATCGGCAGGACTGACGAGGAGTCGCCGGACATGGACGCTGGAGGTTTGACGACCGCCCACTGAGTGGAGACTCCTCGGACCCAGTACGTGCTCGTGACCGACCCCACGCGGGGCCAGAATGAACATGGCGAGAGCCGGGCAAGCCGCCCGGCTCTCGCGTTATCTGGACTGTGAGGGAACCATGATTGCAGTGTACGTGGTCGTCGCCCTCCTCGCCGGCGTGGCCGTCGGCTACGCGGTCAGGCACTTCCTTGCCCGCGGCCGCGTCGCCACGGCCGAGCGCGAGGCGGAGCGCGTGGTGCGCGACGCGCGACGCGAGGGCGAAGCCCTCGTCAAGGAGGCCCGACTCGAAGCCAAGGAGGAGCTGCACCTCATCCGCAGCGATGTCGAGGACGAGTTGCGCGACCGTCGGGCCGAGGTGGCCAAGCTCGAGCAGCGTGTCGGCCAGCGGGAGGAGCAGGCCGACGCGCGGGCGCTGGAGCTCGACCGTCGCGAGCAGTCGATGAGCGACCGGGAGGCGAACGCGACGCGCATCCAGGAGGAGCTCGAGCAGGTGCACGCCCAGCAGCTGGAGGCGCTGGAGCGCATCTCGGGGCTCACAGTCGCACAGGCCCGTGAGATGCTCCTCACGCAGACCGAGGACGAGGTGCGCCACGAGATGGCGAAGATGGTCCGGGCCGTGGAGGACGAGGCCAAGCGCGAGGCGGAGCGCCGCTCGAGGAACATCCTCTCGCTCTCCATCCAGCGGACGGCGGCGAATCACGTCGCCGAGACCACCGTCTCGGTCGTGAACCTCCCCTCGGACGACATGAAGGGTCGCATCATCGGCCGCGAGGGCCGCAACATTCGCGCCCTCGAGAACGCGACCGGCATCGACTTCATCATCGACGACACGCCGGAGGCGGTCGTACTCTCGGGCTTCGACGGCGTCCGGCGCGAGATCGCCCGCATGACCCTCAGCAAGCTGATCACGGACGGCCGCATCCATCCCGCCCGCATCGAGGAGATGTACCAGCAGGCGAGGGCCGAGGTCGACGCGGTCATCGAGGAGGCCGGCGAGCAGGCCTGCTTCGACACCAACATCCACGGACTCGCCCCCGAGCTGGTCAGGACGCTGGGGCGGCTCAAGTTCCGTACGAGCTACGGACAGAACGTCCTCAGCCACTCGGTCGAGGTGGCGCACCTCGCCGGCATCATGGCCAACGAGCTCGGCGCGAACCCCAAGATCGCCCGCCGGGCGGGCCTGTTGCACGACATCGGCAAGGCGATCGATCATGAGGTCGACGGCTCCCACGCCCAGATCTCCGACCAGCTGGCTCGCAAGTACCGCGAGTCGCAGAGCGTGTGCCACGCCATCGCCGCGCACCACGGCGATGTCGAGCCGCAGACCGTCGAGGCCGTGCTCGTGCAGGCGGCCGACGCGATCTCGGCCGCCAGGCCCGGCGCCCGGCGCGAGACGCTCGAGAACTACATCAAGCGGCTCGAGTCGCTGGAGCACATCGCCGAGGCGAAGAAGGGCGTCGAGAAGAGCTACGCCATCCAGGCCGGCCGCGAGGTGCGGGTGATGGTCAAGCCCGGCGAGATCGACGACGACGCGGCCTCCATGCTCGCGCACGACATCGCCAAGGACATCGAAGCCCAGCTCGACTACCCGGGTCAGGTCAAGGTCACCGTCATCCGGGAGAGCCGCGCCGTCGACTACGCGAAGTGACGCGCGGGGCCCTGCCCGGCCCGGACGTCGATGTGACCACATGAGGACGACCGCGTGAGCGCGCCCCCGGCCACGTACTACCTGCGCTCGTTCGGCTGCCAGATGAACGAGCACGACGCGGAGCGCATCCGCGCGATGCTCAGGGACCTCGGCCTGGAGGAGCGCGCCCATCCCGCCGACGCCGACGTGCTCCTCTACAACAGCTGCACGGTGAGACAGAGCGCGGACGAACGGCTCGCCGGGCACCTCAGCGAGGCATCGCGGCTCAAGCGGGAGGACCCTCTGAGGATCGTCGTCCTCACCGGCTGCCTCCCGCCGGCGCGTGGCGAGGAGCTCTTCGTGGAGTTCCCGTTCGTCGACCTCGCAGTGGGCCCCGCCGCGCTGCCCGCCTTGCGTGAACAGCTCGAGGCCGTCCTCGCCCGGCGGGAAGCTGAGCCGGCCCTCTGCCTCGAGGAGCACGGGGCGCTGAGCGGCGACCTGCCCGCCATCCGCCGCCGGCCGTACCAGGCCTGGGTGCAGATCATGACCGGCTGCACCAACGGCTGTGCCTACTGCATCGTGCCTGCCGTGCGCGGACCCGAGCGGTCACGCGACGCTGCCGCGATCCTCGAGGAGGCGCGCACGCTCGTCGCCGACGGGGTCAGAGAGATCACCCTCCTTGGCCAGAACGTCAACTCGTACGGGCTCGACCGCGACGATGCCTCCCGCATCGACTTCCCGGCTCTCCTGCGGCGCCTCGACGGCCTCGACGGGCTGGAGCGGCTCAGGTTCATGACCTCGCACCCACGCGACCTCTCTGACGACCTGATCGAGGCGATGGCCTCGTGCGACTCCGTCTGCGAGCACCTCCACCTGCCGCTGCAGTCGGGCTCCGATGCCGTCCTGCGGGCGATGAGGCGCGGCTACACGGTCGACTGGTACCTCGAGCGGGTGGAGTCGCTGCGCGCCGCCGTGCCGGACCTCGCCCTGACCACCGACCTGATCGTCGGCTTCCCCGGTGAGACGGACGACGACGCGAACGCGACGCTCGATGTCGTGCGCGCCACCGGCCTGGAGTCGGCGTTCACCTTCGTCTACTCGCCGCGCCCCGGCACCGCCGCCGCCGATCTGCCGGACCAGGTGCCGGACGAGGTCAAGCGCGAGCGGATCGGGACGCTGATCGACCTCGTCCAGGAGCAGTCGCGACTGCGGCGGTCGGCGACCGTCGGAAGGCGGCTGCAGGTGCTGGTCGAGGGCCCCAGCCGCCACGGTGGCCAGTGGCGGGGCCGGACCCGCCAGAACACCACGGTGAACTTCGTCGGAGATGCCGCTCCCGGGCACCTCGTCGACGTGCTGGTAACAGGCGCGACCTCGACAACCCTCAACGGCTGCGTGTAGGTTTGTAGCGCCGGTGCGGCCCAGCCGCCGCCCCGGCCTGAGCCGTCGTCGGCCGAGGAGGTCGCATGCAGGGATGCGCGTGTCCACATCCGCCGCTCCTGATCCCGGAGGTCGGCAGGAACGACCTCGGCGAGGTGCAGGCGACCGTCGACGGCATGCGCCGGCTCGCCGAGGCCGTGGGTGAGCGCGAGACGACGGTGATCATCTCGCCCCATACGCCCGTCTACCGGTCGACGTTCACAGTGCGCTCCGCCCCGAGACTGCACGGCGACCTGGGTCGGTTCGGCGCGCCGGGCGCGCGGCAGTCGTACGACAACGACCTCGAGTTCGTCGACACCCTCGTGGAGACGGCCTTCCTCGAGGGCGTCGAGCTGGAGCGGGTCGACGAGCCGGGACTCGATCACGGCATCCTCGTCCCGATGCACTTCCTCCGGACCCGTCGTCTCGTTTCGCTGTCGATCGTCGCCGAGTACGAGCCCCACAGGGCTCTCGGCACCGCCGTCCGGCGTGCCGCCGAGGCTGCCGGACAAGACGTCTTCTTCGTGGCCTCGGCCGACCTCTCTCACCGCCTGCTGCCCGGCGCTCCCGCCGGCTACGACGAGCGCGGGCAAGCGTTCGATCACCGCGTCGTCGAACTCCTCAGCGAAGGGGATTTCGAGGGGCTCACCGCGATCGACCCCGCGACCATCGAGCGAGCCGGCGAGTGCGGCCTGCGCTCGCTGATCGCGCTTGGCGGCTTCCTCGGCGATGAGGCGGCCGCCAATCCCCAGGTCTTCAGCTACGAAGGCCCGTTCGGCGTCGGCTACCTCGTCGCCGGCTTCAACGTCGGAGCGGGAGGATGAGCGAGGCGCCCGCGGGGCCCGCGGACTACGCACGCGCGTGCGTCGCCTCCCTCGTGCGCGGCGAGCAGCCGCCGGCGGCCCCGGACGAGCCCCTGTATCGCCGCCCTGCGGCCTGCTTCGTCTCTCTGAAGAAGCGCGGCGACCTTCGCGGCTGCATCGGGACCCTCGCCCCCGAGGACCGCGACCTCGGCCACGAGATCGCCCGGAACGCCTACGGCGCGGCCTTCCGCGATCCCCGCTTCCCGCCGGTCCGGCCGGAGGAGCTCGACGAGCTGACCTGCTCGGTCGACGTCCTCGGGTCGCCGGAGCCATGTGAGATGAGCGACCTCGACCCGGCCCGCTACGGAGTGATCGTCAACGCAGGCCGGCGACGCGGGGTCCTGCTGCCCGACCTTCCCGGTGTCGACTCGGTGGCCCGCCAGGTCTCCATCGCCCTCCAGAAGGCCGGCATCGCGCCCGACGAGCAGTACTCCGTGCAACGCTTCACTGTGCGGCGTTTCCGCGAGGGCGACCCGGACGGGACGGAGTGCGGCGAGGACGGCTGCGGCGCGGGGTGCGCGGGCCGCGGCGGATGACCACGTCGACCGGCCTTCCACAAGATCGAAGATGACCGCCGTGGCAGGGGTACCCGGCACACCGCCGATCACGGTGCTCTTCGGGCCCACCGCGCTGGGCAAGACCGCCATCGCGGTCGAGCTCGCCGAACAGCTTGGCGCCGAGATCGTCGTGGCCGACTCGATGCAGGTCTACGCCGGGGTGCCGATCCTGACCAACCAGCCGACTCCCGAGGAGCGACGCCGCGCCGTCCACCACCTGGTGGGCTTCGTCGACCCGCGAGAGGACTACTCCGTCGCGGCGTACGCGGAAGCGGCGTCGGAGGCCATCGACGACATCCTCGCACGGGGACGAGCCGTGCTCGTGGAGGGCGGAAGCGGCCTGTACGTGCGGGCGGCGCTCGGCGGCCTCGAGTTCGGGCCGCCGCCGGCGCGCGAGCTGCGCGAGACGCTCGAACGGCGCCTCCGTGACGAGGGGATCGACTCCCTCGCGGAGGAGCTCCGGCGACGCGACCCCGCGACGGCGGCGGCCGTCGATACCGACAACCCGCGTCGCGTGATCCGGGCGCTCGAACGGCTGCTCGCCTCTACTGAGGGCGACGCCGTCGAGCGCGACAGGCTCTGGACGCTCGAGACGGGGCGGCCGTGCCGGTTCGTCGCCCTCAACGACGACCGCGACGTGATCAGGCACAGGGTCGACGAGCGTGTCGAGCAGATGGTCGCAGGCGGAGCGCTCGACGAGGTGAGACGACTGTGCGAGGGCGACACGCCCTCGCGGACCCTCTCACAGGCGATCGGTGTCCAGGAGCTCGGCGCCTGCGATCGCGGCGAGTGCTCGCTGGAGCAGGCCGTGGCGCGCATGCAGGCGCGCACGCGTCGGCTCGTGCGCCGGCAGCTGACCTGGATGAGGAAGCTGCCGGTTGCTGCTAGAATCCCCGTCCGCGGACGCCCGCCCACGGAGGTCGCCGCCGAGATCGCCGCCGGCATCGGCGGCAGCCCGGCGGTCGGAGACGACGACAGGGTCTAGGGCGTCCCTGCACGACGCTCGCGCACGCAGAGGAGGTCTCCCCGGGTGCGGTTCTCCAAGTGGCAGGGTCTCGGCAACGACTACATCGTCCTCCACCGTGAAGAGCTCCCCTGGGAGCTCACCGACGCGCGGATCCGGGTGCTGTGCGCCCGCGACGTCGGTATCGGCTCAGACGGCATCCTGCTCATCGGCCCCGGCTCCGCGGCCGGACGCTTCGAGCTGCGCATCTTCAACCCAGATGGGAGCGAGGCCGAGATGTGCGGCAACGGTGTGCGCATGGTGGCCCGCAAACTCCGCATGGAGGGGTCCATCGACGGCGACACCGTCGTCCTCGAGACGCCGGCCGGTGACATCGTCCCGACCCTGCTCGACGACCTCATGGTGCGGGTCGACATGGGGCGGGCCCGCTTCGGCGGAGAGAAGCTCGCCCTGCCGGTGGAGGAGGCGGTCGCCCAGCCACTGCAGGCCGCCGGCCGCAGCTTCACGTTCACCTTCGTCGACGTCGGCAACCCGCACTGCGTCGTCGAGTCGCCCTGGCCGCTCGACCTCGTGCCGCTGGGCGAGGTCGGCCCGATGATCGAGACCCACAGGTACTTCCCGGAACGCACGAACGTCGAGTTCGTCGCCGTGACCGACGAGCACGCCGCCGCCATGCGTGTGTGGGAGCGGGGCGCGGGGGAGACGAGCGCCTGCGGCACCGGGGCCACGGCCACGGCGGCTGCGCTCGTCCGTCTCGGACACTGCCGCTCACCGGTGACCGTGCGGCTGCCGGGCGGCGAGATCGTCGTCGACGTCGAGCCGGACGGCCGCGTCTTCATGACCGGCCCCGCCGAAGAGGTCTACCACGGGGACTGCTCCGGCGAGTTCCTCAGCCGGCTCGCGTGACCACCGCCGCACCGCACCGCCCATCCGAGCCCTGCAGAGCGTAGAGGGAGCACCCATGCCACGGTCCTCACAACGCGTCGCCAGCCTGCCACCCTATCTGTTCGCAGAGATCGAGCGCCGGGTCGCCGCCCGCAGGGAGGCCGGCGTCGACATCATCAGCCTCGGCATCGGTGACCCCGACATGCCGACGCCGCCCCACATCGTCGCGGCGCTGCAGACGGCCGCTGAAGACGCCGCCACCCATCAGTATCCGAGCAACCGCGGCACCGGCGCCTTCCGCGAGGCCGTCGCCGGCTACTACGCTCGCCGCTTCGGCGTCGGCCTCGACACCGCCACCGAGATCGTGCCCCTCCTCGGCGCCAAGGAGGGAGTGGCCCACATCTGCGGCACGCTGCTCGACCCCGGCGACGTCTGCCTCGCCGCCGACCCGGGCTACCCCGTCTACACGACCGGCCCGCTGCTGGCCGACGCCACGGCCGTGCATCTGCCGCTGCGTGGCGACCTCGGCTTCAAGCCGGACCTCGAGGCACTCGACGCTGAGACGCTCGAGAAGGCCCGCATGCTCTTCCTCTGCTACCCCAACAACCCGACCGGAGCCGTCGTCGACGACGACTTCTTCGCCCGCGTCGTCGCTTTCGCCCGGGAACACGACATCGTGGTCGTCCACGACAACGCCTACGCCGACATCACCTACGACGGCTACGTCGCCCCCAGCTTCCTCGAGACGCCGGGAGCGAAGGAGGTCGGCGTCGAGCTCTTCTCCCTCTCCAAGAGCTACAACATGACAGGCTGGCGCGTCGGGGCCATCGTCGGCAACGAGGAGGTCGTCGACGCGTACTGGCGCCTCAAGACCAACGTCGATTCGGGCATGTTCGGCGCCGTCCAGGCCGCCGGCGCCGCCGCGCTCAACGGCCCGCAGGACTGCGTACGCGACATGTGCGCCGTGTACCGCCGTCGTCGCGACCTCCTCATCGAGGCGCTGCGCCGCATCGGCCTGCACGCCGAGGCGCCACGCGGCACCATCTACCTCTGGGTGCCGGTCCCCGAAGGCCACACGTCAGGCAGCTTCGCCGAGCTGGTGCTCGACCAGGCCGACGTCATCGTCTCGCCGGGCGCCGCCTACGGACCCACCGGGGAGGGCTACGTCCGGCTCTCTCTCACCGTGCCCGACGAGCGGCTCGAGGAAGCGGTGGCCAGGATCGAGGAGCGCGTCCGCCTCTGAGGCGCCGTCATGGGTCGCCGGACATCCCCCAAGATGCACGACACGAGCACCGTGGAACGGCCGCGGGCGGTCGTGTTCGCGGTGCTGCCCGGAGGCAGCGGTTCGAACGAGGCCGACGAGGAGGCGCTGCGCGAGCTCCGCGAGCTGCTGGCTTCCGCCGACATCGACCCGGTCGGCGAGGTCGTCCAGCACCGTGAGCATCCTCATCAGCGCTCGTACCTGTACCCGGGCAAGCTCGAGGAGCTCAGGCGGACCGTACGCCAGACGCACGCCGGCGTCGCCGTCTGCGAGGACGACCTCTCACCCGGCCAGGTGGCGGCGGTGCTCGACGCGGTCGACCACGTCGACGTCCTCGACCGGACGGAGCTCATCCTCACCGTCTTCTCCAGACACGCCAACACGCTGGCCGGCACCCTGCAGGTCCACCTGGCGCAGCTGGAGTACGAGCTCACGCGCATGCGTGGCAAGGGGACGATCCTCTCACGGCTCGGCGCCGGCGTGGACATGCGCGGTCCCGGCGAGACGAAGCTCGAGGTCGACCGGCGCGTCGTGCGGAAACGCATCCAGGCGCTTCGCCGGCGCATCGACCAGATGGCGCGTACGCGACGCACGCAGCGGACCCGCCGCGTCCGCGCCGACGTCCCGCTCGCCTGCCTGGCCGGCTACACCAACGCCGGCAAGTCGACCCTCCTGAACGCGCTCACCGACGCCGACGTCTCCGTGCGCGACCGCCTCTTCGAGACGCTCGATCCCACCACGCGCACCTATCGCCACCGCGACCGCGACTACGTGCTCACCGACACCGTCGGCTTCATCCGCAAGCTGCCCCATCAGCTCGTCGACGCGTTCGCATCGACCCTGGAGGAGACCACCATCGCCGATCTCATCCTCGTGGTCGCGGATGCGTCGCAGGCGCCCGCCGAGCTCGGCGAGCGGCTCGACACTGTCGCGGACGTCCTCGAGATGATCGGCTCGGGCGACGTCGCACGTCTCCTCGTGCTCAACAAGATCGACCTCGTCGACGAGTACCGGCGCACCCGGCTGGCGGCGATCTACCCCGACGCCGTGCAGGTCTCCGCGAAGAGCGGCGAGGGCCTCGACGGCCTCCTCGACCACATCGCCGACCACTTCAGCCGGGCCCTGCAGCCGGTGACGCTCCTCGTGCCGTACGGCGACGCCGGCGTCGTGAGCCGGCTGCGCGGTGTGGCCACCGACATCCGCCAGGAGAACACGGAGGAGGGCATCGTCGTCACGGCGATGCTGTCGGCCGAAGAGGCCGGCCGCCTCGGCAAGTACAGGCTCGCCGAGCCGCCCCCGACCGGGTCCGGCGATGGCTGACGGTCACGCCCCTCCGACGCCGCACGGACCGTCGCGGACGGACCGCGACCCCCTGGTCGTCCGCGTGCGGCGCCTGGTCCCGACGGCGCGGCTTCCAGCTCGCGCGTACCCCGACGACGCCGCCTTCGACCTCTGCGCCGCCGAGGCCTGCACGCTTGCGCCCGGCACACGGGCGGTCGTGGGCTGCGGCATCGCCCTCGAACTGCCTCCGGGGACGGCCGCGCTGACCCTGCCGCGCTCCGGGCTCGCCGCCCGCCACGGCCTCACCCTGGTCAACGCGCCGGGGCTCATCGACGCCGGCTACCGCGGGGAGGTCCGCCTCATCCTCCAGAACACCGACCGCGAGGAGACGTTCTCCGTCGCGACCGGCGACCGTATCGCCCAGCTGCTCATCGTCGGCCTTCCCGCCGTCCGCCTCGACGAGGTCGAGGAGCTCTCCGCTTCAGAGCGTTCCGCGCGCGGGTTCGGCTCGTCCGGCGTCTGAGCGCTCTCAGGGCCCTCCTGCGGGCCGCGAAAGCCCCGGACACCCTACGTACGGGATTCGCCTCCGAGCGCGCCCTGTGAGCGCGTGACGCCATCCTCGCGGGTGTCTGGCGGCCGACCGTCACCGTGTTTCGGGCGGTCACGGCGCTTCGAGCGCTCACCGCGCCCGGCGCCGTCACCGTGCCTCGAGCGGTCACCGCGCTTCGAATCCGCGTCCGTCGCCGCCGACGTCCCCAGAGGGAGGAGGGGAGCCGGAGCCGGGGCGAACGAGGAGACGAGCATCGCCCGTCTCAGCACATCGTTGAACGTCTCCCGCTCACCGGGAGCGTCGGTGGCCGGCGCGCACCGGGCCGGGTGGGCCGGCCCGCGAAGGAAGACCGCCATCCCCAGCATCACCACCGCGACCGCCAGCGAGAACAGAAGCGCGTCGTGGATACCGTCCAGGGTCGTCGCCCGCACCGCCGCTCCCCTGAGCGGCTCGGCGAGATGGGACGCCTCTGCCGTCACGGCCGGCCCCATGACGGACTGGGCTGCGGCGGCGCCGATGATGCAGCCGAGGTTCCGCATCGTCATCAGCACACCCGCCGCCGACGCCCGCTCCTCCATGGGGCTGGCTCTGAGCGCGGCCGCCTGAAGGGGCGGTACCAGGACGGCGACCCCGGCGACCGTCAGCGCCAGGCCGACGACCGTCACCCCGGGGTTACCGTCGGCGTCGAGCAGCAGCAGACAGAGCACCCCGGCCATGACCGCCGCGGCGGCGGCGAGCCGGATCCGATACCCGCCTTCGGCGGCGCGCAGCCGCATGGCGAAAGGCCCCAGGATCACCACGGGGAGGACGCCCCCGGCGAGGAACAGCCCGGCTGCCGACAGCCGGTAGTCACGCACGATGAGCAGGTAGAACGGCACCAGGATGCAGATCGAGTAGTAGACTATCATCACCGTCGCGCACAGCAGGCTCGAGAGCAGGAAGCGGCGCTCGCGGAACAGGTGCAGATCGAACAGCGTGTGAGGGGTGAATCGCTCACGTACTAGAAAACAAGTGAGACATATGACGGAGAGGCCGGCGGAGAGGAGGGGGAGCAACGTCGACCAGCCTCGCGTCGGCCCCAGGTAGAGCGCCAGGACGGCGAAGGCGACCGTCGCCAGCAGGAGGAGCGCGCCGGCGTAGTCGAAGGCCGTGAGACGCGCTGCCGTCGCCTCGCAGCGAGGCGGCCGCCGGGATGCCGGCAGCGCCAGGAAGGCCAGCACGGTGAGCGCCAGCGACAGGAGCGCGATGACGCCGAACACCCAGCGCCAGCCGAGCGCCTCGGCCACCAGGCCGCCGGCGACCGGTCCCGCGATGATCCCGGTCGTGACCGACGAGACGTAGAAGGCGATGGCCCGGTCCTGGCGCCGGCCGGGGAAGACGCTGGCCAGCACCGCGGGGCTGGTCGAGAGGACGAGCGCCATGCCGGCGCCCTGTACGACGCGCGCGACGATCAGCATCGGGAACCCCGCCGAGGCGGCAGCGGCGACCGCCCCGGCCAGGAGACAGAGGCAGCCTGCGCGGAACACCCGCTCGAAGCCGAGCAGGTCGGCGATCCTGCCGGCGACGATGAACAGGCCTCCGGCGGCCATCGCGTAGGCGATGATCAGCCATGCCACGGTCGAGCTCGTCACGTCGAACTCGACGACGAGCGTCGGCAGCGAGAAGGCGACCGCGTTCAGGTCGAACGTGGCCAGGAAGCCGCCGCAGGCGAGCGTCGCGATGACCGCCCAGGCGGCCGGACCCTGCGGCGGCTCTGCCGCATGTCTCGACACGTCGCCCGCGTCCGGCGTCTCCGCACTCACTCCGAGGCCTCGCCCGAGAACGACGCCTTCGAGTCGTTGATCGCCTTGGCGAGCGGTCGCGGGTCGACGACGCCACGGATCACCAGGCGGTCGGCGCTCGGCAACCTGAGGTCGACCTCCAGCGTGCCGTACCCGACCCGGCGGGAGAACCAGCTCCCCCTCACTCGTGCGTGTGTGACGTGTCCGATCTGGATGATCAGACACTGGCTGTGGACCTGGGCGAGGATACGCCGGTCGGTCACGGCGATCTCAGAGGTGGTCAGCGTGAACGTCACGAACGACCCGATCACCAGGCCGGCGAACGCGAGCCCGAGGAGGATCTCGGACGGCCAGATCGTCATGAACGCGGTCGGCACGATGAGCACGAAGGCCGGGACGAGGAGGATGGGGTGGAGGCGCCGGCGACAGCGCACCGGCTCGCCGGCGCCGAGCGCCTGCTCGACGAACCCGCCCTCGAACCGTCGTCTGGGACCCTCCCCCGGCATCGCGCCCTCAGTCTCCCACAGGACGTCGCGACAGGGCATCCAGCAGGCGCGACCGACTTGCCTCTGGGCACCCACATCGTCCTCGCGATACGATCGACCCGCGATGGTGAGCGATACTCATGACCGGCCTGTCTCTGGTCCTGGCGGCGGGAGCCGGAACGAAGCCTCCCCGCGTGTGCGCGTCTCTGCCTACATCGCCGTGGAAGGCCGGGTCCTTCTGGTGCAGCAGCGTCGTGCCGCGGAGTCCGGCAGGCCGGCCTACTGGCTGCTGCCCGGCGGCGGCGTCGGCCGCGGCGAGACGCTCGCCGCCGCGGCGGTGCGTGAGCTCCTCGAGGAGACCGGCGTCGAGGTCGAACCCGGTCCGCCGATCGCGCTCGTCGAATCGATCTCTCCCGACCCGGCCTATCACAAGCACGTCATCCACGTCCTCCTGCAGGCCTCCTGGCCGTCATCGGCCCCCACCGAACACCTCCAGAGCCGCGATCCCCTGGTCCTCGGCCTGCGTTTCTTCGCCGCCGACGAGCTCGGGGGCCTCCAGATCCGGCCGCCACTCAACGACTATCTTCGTCGTTACCTCGACGCGCCACCATCGCACTTCGAGTACCTCGGCCTGCTCTGGTAGGGAGTTTCGCCTCTCGCCGGGCGGGCTCCTGCGCATCGGCGCACGGAGAGGGATGTCGCCGAGCCGGCGGACGGGAGGCGGACACTCCGAAGCAAGCACGCAAGCCGGCGCAGGAGTAGCGGCCGAGAGACGCAAGGCCGGTGCCGGGGTGCCGTCGAGCACGAGCTCGGCGTTGAGGACGGGGGTCGGTGTCGATCGCCATGTTGGTGTCAACTTGGTGTCAAACGAGCCTGTGCGTGCCTTCTCGCAACACGCGATAATCAACGTTATGTAAAGTACCACGTCGGTCACGCCGGAACGCCGTGTCGCGGACTCCCCCTCGGCCGCCGTCAACGGACGGCTGTCCTTGGAGCCGATGCGATGTGTCGACCGGGTGTGCTCCCCGCTTGAACGGGTCAGGAGGCCGCGTTCTCCGTTCACCGGGCGGTCGCGCTTCCGCGCGCCGACTGCCGATGCGCCATTGCGTCGAATCCCGGCGTGCGCTGCGCTCCGTCAATACGTGATGAGACTCATCACGTCGTAGCCCGCGAGCTTCTCCCGGCCGCCGAGATCCGACAGTTCGACCAGGAAGCACACGCCGACGACGTTCCCGCCCAGCTTCTCCGCCAGACGCACCTTGGCGGCGGCGGTACCGCCGGTCGCCAGCAGGTCGTCGTGCACGAGCACGTTGCAGCCCTCGGTGATGGCATCGGCGTGGACGGCGAGCGAGTCGGTGCCGTACTCGAGCTCGTACTCCTCGTGGACCGTCTTCCACGGCAGCTTGCCGGGCTTGCGGGCGCAGACGAAGCCGGCGCCGATCGCGTAGGCCACGGCGGCGCCGAGGATGAAGCCGCGCGCCTCAGCGCCGAGCACCACATCGACGTGGCGGCCGATGCTCCACTCCGCGATCCTGTCGACCGCGGCCCGCAGCGCCAGCGGGTCCTGCAGCAGCGGCATGACGTCGCGGAAGAGGATGCCCTGCTTGGGAAAGTCGGGGATGTTGCGGACGTAGCCCGTGAGATCCGCCGGCTGGTAGGTATCGGCCATGCTGTGCTGCCTCCTGCGCCGCGCTCGCTGCCATGCCGACCGTCCGATCCCGCGGGCACGGCGTCTCGTCGATGATCGATCGGACGTCGGTCAGGATGCTACAGGCACGCGCTTCGAAGGCTCAAACGGCAGAGGGCCGGGAGCGTTGGGCACGCGCCCGCCGGCCCCTACGCACAGGCGGCCGTCAGCCGCCGGACGACTGACCGGAGGTGAGGCGGCGGACGTGACGGGCGATCAGCAGCTGCCGGAGCCTGGTCGTCGCGGCGACCATGGTCTCCACCAGGTCGAGCGCCTCGCGCTGGTGGTCGATACGCGGCGAGCGCAGGATCGGCAGCACGACCTGCTCGATGAGCCCGCTCTCACGGTCCACGGCGCTCTTGAGGATGCGCAGGTTCTTCGGCCGCAGACCCACGGCCGCCAGGTCGACGGCGGCCGCGACGATGCCGGCGTCGAGATCGGTGTACCGCTTGACGCCGCTGACCTGTCTGGGCCGCACGATCTCGTACTCTTCCAGCTCCGCCAGGAGCTCCGCATCGGCGCCGTAGCGGCGACTGAGCTCCTCCCCGGTGAACTCGCGCCCGCCGGCGCCGGCTCTCTCGATGAAATCGGTCCGCTTGGGCGACTGACGGTCCTTGCCCTCGGCGGCCGGCGTCGCCCCGGGCTTCTTGTCGAGCTCCCGACGGATGACCTTGAGCGGGAGATACTCGTCCCGCTGCATGGACAGCACGCTACGAAGACGGTCGAAGTCATCGGGTGAGAAGAGGCGGTAGCCCGAACGGGTGCGCTGCGGAGAGATCAACCCCTGCTCTTCGAGGTAGCGGACCTTGCTGACCGAGAGATCGGGGAATTCCGCCTGCAGCCGCTCGACGACCGACCCGATGGTCTGCAGATCGCGGCCCTCCCGCGCCGACTGCAGGTCGCTGACCGGACGGCCCCCGCCGCGTCGCCTGGCCGAAGCGGTCGTCTCCTGCTCCGGCGCGCTCGTCGCGGCGGTCTCCTGGGCGGCCTTCGTCATCGCGGACCGGTCCTCCGTGCAGCCTACTGGGCCAGGAACGTGAGCTTGTACTTGCCGATCTGCAGCTCGTCGCCGTCGCTGAGGATCTCGCGCTCCATCCGCCGACGGTTGACGTAGGTGCCGTTGAGGCTGCCCTGGTCGACGATGATGAAGGCGGCGCCCTCGCGAAGGACGACGGCGTGGTTGCGTGAGACGGTGACGTCGTCGAGGAAGATGGTGGACTCCGGATGGCGGCCGATGGTCGTGCGCGGCGCGGTGAGGAGGTAGGTCTCGCCCTCCCTGCCGCCGCCGCTGCGGATCACGAGTGAGGCACCGCCGGCCGCCGGCATCTCCCTGGGCGGCTCTGGCGCCGAGACCTCGCGCTCCTCGTCGCCGGGCACGTAGCTGACGGTGGTCTCGTCCGGCCCCGGCTCGACCGGCAGGCTGGCGCCGCAGCGGGCACAGAAGGCGGCGCCGTCCGTGTTGTGGAAGCCGCAGCTGGGACAGTACATGGCCGCCGGTCCCGGGACCTCAGTCCCCGCCGGGCTCGTCGTCGCCGGCGCCCGGCGTGGCGCCAGGCTCAGCGCCGGGCATGGCGCCGCCGGACGCCTCGCGCGCGCCGGGGCCCTTGCCGGCCAGGATCTGAGTGAGCCGCTCGAGGTCGTTGCTGGAGATGAGGCTCTGCCCCTCCTCCCTGTCCTGCTGGAGGCGCAGCACCAGCTCGGCCCGCAGGATGTCGATCTTGGCGTGCAGCAGACGCCGTTTGCGGGAGATCTCCCGCTCCTCGGCCTCGAACCGCGTGATCAGCGCGCGCAGCTCCTCGTCTGAACCAGAGACGAGATCGACGATGTCGTCCACGTGGCGCACCTCCCGCGCCGACGCCTCGGCGCCGGATGAGAGGACCATCGCGGCCGGCCGATTCACCACGGCCGGTGCCGGAGGCCCATTGGCAGGGCTGACAGGGTACACGAAGCACACTCAACCTTCAAGTACAGATTGAGGTCTATGGATGCGATTCGCCCCGGCCCGGGGAATCCCTCCCCACCGGACCTGCGATCGGAGCGATCCCTCCCACCGGCGGACCCGCCCTCAGGCATCCCTCCCCACCGACATGCCCGCGACCTAAGGAATCCCTCCGGGTTGACGATACTGGAGGAGGACCAGCGACCACAGGACGACCTGCGTGACACCACGGCGCGGACTCATCATCACCGACATACAGCTCGAGCGCTGCGACCAGCTCCTCTGGGAGCTCAAGGGGCTGCTCGGCTGCGCCTTCCTGGGGCTGGTGTCCACCTCCGGCCAGCCCATCACCACCGCCTGCGACGAGGACCTTCCGGAGACCTTCGCGCTCGCGTCGCTCACGGCGAGCGCGTTCGCGGCCACCCAGCAGCTCGCGACCCTGCTCAACGAGCGCGAGTTCACCCTGCTGTTCCACGAGGGGAACGCGATGAACCTGCACGTCGCCCAGGTGAGCGACCAGGTGCTCCTCCTCATCACCTTCACCCACGAGGTGCCGGTGGGCAAGGTTCGGTTGTACACTCAACGCTCGATCCACGTGCTGCAGCGGATCCTCGCCGACGATCCCGACGCCGACCACCGCGTCGTTGTCGACGACGCGTTCGAACTCGGCGTCGGCCATGAGATCGACGCGGTGTTCCGCGAGAGGAGATACGACTGACGCGATGCCGCTGGTCAACTTCGCCGCCCGCGAGATCAACTACAAGATCGTCTACTACGGCTGCGGACTCTGCGGCAAGACGACGAACATCCAGTACGTCCATCGTAAGATCACGCCCGACGTCCGCGGCAAGCTCGTCTCCATCGCGACCGAGGAAGAGCGCACCCTCTACTTCGACTTCCTGCCGCTGACGCTGGGCAGCGTGCGCGGCATGAAGACCCGCTTCCACCTCTACACGGTGCCCGGCCAGAGCTACTACAACGCCAGCCGCCGCCTCGTCCTCCAGGGCTGCGACGGCATCGTCTTCGTCGCCGACTCGCAGCTCACCAGGCTCGACGAGAACGTCGAGAGCTACCTCAATCTCTGGGACAACCTCATGGCCCAGGGCGAGGACCTCAGCAAGCTCGCGTTCGTCATCCAGATGAACAAGCGCGACCTCAGCGACATCTTCTCCGTCAACGACCTCAGCGACCTGCTCAACCACACGTCGTCGCCGGTGCTGCCGGCGGCCGCCATCAACGGTATCGGCGTCTTCGAGACACTCAAGACGATCTGCAAGCAGGTGATCGCGAAGACGAGCTGAGCGTCAGCGCGGGCCGGTGCCGACGCGCCTGACCCAGTCGCGAGGCTCATACGTCGAGACGAACCGGTCGACGAACAGCAGCTTGCCGTCCCGCCTCACGGTCCGCTTCACCGTGATCGAGTAGCCCCTGGCTCCCGGTTCGCGGGTCACGACGCCGCGGGCCACGTCCGGGTCTTCGACCACCCGCGGCGAGGTGCGCGTCGTCGACGGCCGGCGCACGCTCCGCATCCTGCCGGTCGTGTACGTGACCTCTCGCCCGGTGTCGCCGACGATGACCACCGACAGCGAGCCCTTCCCGGTCCAGCAGCGCACCATCAACGGCGTGCCGGTGTCGTTGCGGAACGCCATGTCGGCCGAGCCCCACGAGACGGCGGCATCCCGCCCGACGGGATAGTGGTCGATGGCGAACGTGTGCGGATGGCGCTCGGTGACCGGCAGACCGGCGAAGAAGACCGCATTGAAGAGCGTCGTCGCGAACTGGCAGATGCCGCCCCCCACTCCCTGCCGCAGCACGCCGTCGACGATCACCGGAGCGGCATCGAAGCCGCGGTTGACCGTCCGCGGGCCGAGGGTGTCGTTGAGGGAGAACGTGCGCCCGGGACGGACGATGGTGCCGTCGACCAGCTCGGCGGCGCGGGCGATGTTCGCGGCCCGCGCCTTGTTGTCGGGCGAGTAGTAGGTGGTGAACTCCGAGCCGAGCGCCGTGAGCCCCATCTCGTAGAGCTCCTCGGTCGTCGGCGAAGCGGCCACCGTCCGCGTCCTGACGCGGACGTCGGCGCTGCCGCCGGCGGCGGCGACCGCGTCCAGGTCCTCCACCAGGCGGTCCATGTCGACGGCGCGACCGTCCTTGCTGCGAGTGATCACGGCCTCCTTGCCCTTGATCCTGACGGTCGCCGCCACCGGGTCACGTGCCACGTCGGCGAGCAGCTCCGCGAGGAGCTCGCGGGCCCTGGGGTCGTCGAACGTCACCGGCCGCTCATCGGCGTCGTCGCCCTGGTTGACGGCCAGCATCGTCGCCAGCACGTCCGGCTGAAGCCGGAACGTCCGGGCCCGGTAGCGGAGGGCGATCGGCCGGCGCAGGAACGACGCCGCCTCGCTCCGCAGGCCCTCCACCTCCGCCGTGCCGACGTCCGGCAGCACGGCGCGGGTCGGCACCTCACCGCTGTACGGCCGCCCGGCGGCCAGCGACTCGAGGATGGCGCGCTCGAGGCGGATGTCGTCGACGTCCGTGCCGTCCTCGGCGGGCATGACCACCACGTCGCCGCCCTGCAGGCGCAGAGCCGCGTCGACCGGCGGCTCGGCGAGGCGGTCGCGGACGACGACGAGTCCCTCGGTGTAGGTGGCGGGGTCGACCCGCACGACCGGCGCGACCTGGCCGCCGCCGCCGGTCCACAACCCGAACCCGAGCAGCTGGACCCGTCCGGAGCGCATGGCGGCCGCCACGGTCGCCGGGATGTCGACGGTGATCCCCAGCCGTTCCAGCGGCAGGTCGAGGCTGCCGTCGGGCAGCTCCAGATGGGCGGTCAGGAGCCCCCGCCGGGCGAGCAGCTCCGCAAGGCGCTGCTCCGCGGCGGCCGGCTCGAGGCCGCCGAGGTCGAGGCCGCACACCGACACGCCGGTGACGAGCTGGCCGTGCTGGCGCCCCTGCGCCACCCCGAACCACGCGACGCTCCCGGCGACGACGAGCGAGACGATGACGACGCCGATGATGTACCGGAAACGCGAGCGCCGCAGCCGCCGCTCGATCTCGCGGGTCCGCGTCGAGCGGCGCGGCCCGCGCTCCTCCGTCTCGACAGGCGCCTCGGGCCCGTCGCCCTGCCGGAGCTCAGCTCCCACCGCGGTCGATGATCCTTCGCACGCGGCCGACGAACTCGTCGGCCGCCGCCCCCGATTCCAGCGCCGTCGGCCCCTCGGCGAACACGTGGAAGATCGGCTCGTCGGCGTCAGGCAGCACCTGGACCCAGCGCGTCGGCGACGCCACCCGGATACCGTCGAGCAGGCCCAGTTCGCCCTCCTCGGACTGCTGGAGCTCCTCGGTCAGCGTCCGCATGACTGTGCCTTTGAGCGCCCACGGACAGGCGATGGTCTTGTGGACGAGGGCGCTCATCGGCAGGCCGGCGAGCAGCTCCGAGACCGGCTCGTCGTGAGGGGCGAGCAGCTCCAGCAGCTTCATGACGCTCATGACGGCGTCGTAGCCGCACACGAACTCCGGGAAGATGTAGCCGCCGGTGTTGGTACCGGCGAACACCACGCCCGCCTGCCCGGCCGCCTGGGTGAGCGCCGGCAGGCTGACCTTGGTGCGCTCCACCTCCACCCCGTGCCGCGCCGCCAGGACGTCCGCCTGGCCGGTGACCGTCAGGGGGAGCGCCACGCGCGCGGGAGCCCCGCGGCGCCGCTCGCCACGCGCGGCCTGCGCCTCGGCGACCAGGCGCACGTACAGGAGGAGCGCCTTCTCAAGGGGGATCTCCTCGCCGGTGTCGTCGACCAGGTAGACGAGCTCTCCGGCCGGGTCGAGCACCGCGCCCAGGTCGGCGTTCATGACCGTCACAAGGCGGCGGACCCCGGCGAGGTTCTCGGCGACGTCGTAGACGCCGCGATGCCGGGTGCCGGTGCGGGTGTTGACCGACAGGACCTCGATGTCGAGCTGGCCCAGCAGCTCCGGCAGCAGCTTGACCGCCGCCGAGCGGCCGTAGTCGACGACGAGCCGGAAGCCGCGCTCGGCGATGCGCTCCATGTCGCACGCGCTGCGGACGCCGCGGAGGTACATCTCGGCGGCCCGGTCCGGGTAGTCGATCTGGCCGATCTCGGTGTAGTAGGCCCGCCGGAAGTCCTCACGTCCGTAGTACTTCTCGATCGCCTTCTGGATGCTCTCGCGAATGGGCACTCCCGGCGGCTCGAAGAGCTGGATCTGGACGGTCTCCGGATCCCAGCTCGACATGCGCACGTGGACGGCGCCCTGGGCGCGACCGGCCTTCACCTCATGCCGCGCCAGGGCCGGCATCGCGACCCGGAGGTCGCGGACGTTCACCCCGGCCGAGTTGAAGCCGCTGATCATCGCCCGCTTGATCACCCTCGACATCGGATCGGAGTCGCGCGAGGTCATCACCGTGCTGTCCTTGCGCAGCGTGGTGGCGTACGCCATGGCGACCTTGACGCCCAACTCGGGCGTGATGTCGACGTTGGCGAGCCCCACGACGCCGTCCTTGCCGAAGAGCTGCGAGGTGCCGCGCGACTCCCAGATGATGCTGCTCTGCACCTGGGCGCCGGAGTCGACCGTCTTGAAGGGATAGATCTTGACGTCGGGGCCGACGAACGCCTGCTCCCCGAGCCGGACCTCGTCGCCGACCGCCGAGCCTTCACTGAGGGTGACGCCGGCTTTCACGTCGACGTTCTTGCCGACGATGGTGCCCCGCACGACGGCGGTGCTGCCGATGTAGGTGTTCGCGTCGACGACGCAGTTGCCGAGCTCCGCGAACCCCTTGACGACGACGTTGTTGCCGAGGACCGTGTACGGGAGGATGTGCGCGTCGCTGTCGATGGTCGTGTAGTTGCCGAGGTAGACCGGTCCGCGCACGTTGTCGAGCGAGTCGAGGTTGACGTTCTCTCCCACCCAGATGTCCTGCTCGAGGGCGATGCCGGTGATCGACGCGTCGATCTTGCCGTCCAGCAGGTCGCGGTTGGCGACCAGGTACTGCGGCAGACTGCCGATGTCCTGCCAGTAGCCGTCCATGACGCAGCCGTAGAGTGGCGCGCCCATGGAGAGGAGCTTCGGGAAGAGCTCCTTGCTGAAGTCGTACGGCTGACCCTCCGGCATATGCTCGAAGATCTCCGGCTCGAGCACATACACGCCGGTGTTGACCAGGTCCGAGAAGACCTGCCCCCAGGTCGGCTTCTCGAGGAATCGCCGGATACGGCCGTCCTCGTCGACGACCACGACGCCGAACTCGAGCGGGTTGGGCACGCGCTTGAGGGCGATCGTCACCAGCGCGCCCTTCTCTCTGTGGTGCTTCAGGAGGCCGGTGAGGTCGAAATCGGTCAGGGCGTCGCCGCTGATGACTGCGAACGTGTCGGTGAGGTTCTCCTCCGCCAGCTTGACGCTGCCGGCGGTCCCCATGGGTTCCTCTTCGATCGAATACGTGATGTTGACGCCCAGCCCCGACCCGTCGTCGAAGTAGCCGCGGATGAGCTTGGGTAGGAAGGCGAGGGTGACGACCACATCCTCGACGTCGTGCCGCCGCAGGAGCTCGATGATGTACTCCATGCACGGTTTGTTGCACAGCGGCACCATCGGCTTCGGCTGGTTGCTGGTGAGGGGCCGGAGCCTCGTGCCCTCTCCACCGGCCATCACGACTGCCCGCACGGCCATCACCTCCTGCGGCACCATTCCACGGACGGCGCCGCGCGCCTGCGTTGGATCATCGTAGCAGAGGGGCAAACGGCGGCCGTGAGGCCGCCGTCAAGGGCCTTGAAGAGCATGCGCTCGGCGGAACGCGAGCGGAAAGCCCGCTCCGGCAGCCGCCCGCGTGGCTCCTCAGTGCCCCTGGTGCGAGTCGGCCTCGGGGACCGTCGGGTCGATGCCTTCGCGGCGCTCGCGGAGAAAGCGAGCGACGTACTCGACGCCGCTGATCACGTAGAGGGTCGAGCCGACGATGTACAGTGGCCAGCCGATCTTGCGCAGGTTCAGCATGAAGGCGCCGACCGCCCAGGCGAGGATGAAGTTGGCGTTGCGGCCCATCGAGGTCACGCGTGGCCGCTCGCTCGTCTTCCTGAAGGCGAACACGGCCCCGAGGAGCATGAGGACGTCGCGGCCGATCACCGGCGCCGCCGCCCACCACTTCATCGTCCCCTTCGAGAGGTACGCCCAGAGGACGGTGATGAAGAAGGCACGGTCGACGAACGGGTCGAGCACGCGGCCGAAGTCACTGGTGGCGCGGTACTTGCGCGCCACCCAGCCGTCGAGCACGTCGCTCCAGGCGGCGGCGAACATGAGGATCGCCGACCGCCAGGCCGGACGCGGCGCCTCCTTGCGGTACAGGAAGAAGAACACCGGCAGCGCCGCCAGCCGGGCCAGCGTGATCGCGTTGGGGACGTACTTGATGATGCCGGTGGCGTGCGGCTCGTCCTCCTCAAGAGCGGCGGCCGGAGTCGTCTCCTCCACGTCGGCAGGTTCCACGCTCTCACTCACGGCTGCCTCCTCCCACGTATCGGGCAAGTTCCCGACGCCGGCGATCCGGCAGTCGACGACTCGACTGCACGGATCCGGCCCGACGCTCGCGTACGACACCGGCCGCAAGTCTATCAACGGTCCGCGCAGGCCGACGTTGCCTGGGAGCCCGGCATCGTGTCTCCATGGACTGCGGCCGTGCTAGAATGGCACCCCACGGTCGGCGTGTGGCGCAGCCTGGTTAGCGCACTAGTCTGGGGGACTAGGGGTCGCCAGTTCAAATCTGGCCACGCCGACCATCTTCTTGCTGCAAAACGGCACTTTCCTCTCCTCCCTCCCCCTGCAACGCATCACCGTCTCCGCCCGAGCGCGTCGCGAGTTCGGGAAGTCCATCGACTCAGATGACCCCTTCTGGGATTTGAACTTCACCGCTGGCGAGATGGCGAAGCTCATGGAGGACCTCGGGTCGCAGAAGACGCGAGGCACCCGACACACGCCGCAGACGGAGACCGGGCAACCGCGGGGAAGAACCCGGCGCAATCAGTCGAAGGACGAACCCCAGTTGCAGTTGGTCAAGTCCGTGGCACCCGGAGCGAAACAGGACGTCACGGCACTGTTGCCACTAGAGCACTCCGCACCGGCAGTGTTGCCCACGGCGCAGTCATCCTCCGGTGTACTCCCGCTCTCACAGTGTGCCCCGAAGGCTTCCGAAGTGTGACTGAGACGCAGCACCTGTGGCGCCTCGTACGGCCGCTTCTCATCGCCCATGATGCTCTTCCCCCTCAGCAGAAGTGGACCCTGCTGGAGCATAGATGCATGAGGCGATCACTACAAGGGAGTGGTGAGTACTTGATCGACACCATCGAGGGCGGCCGCTTCTCCTTCGCCATCAGGCCGGTCTACGCCGAGGCGCAGGCCGACCTGACCTCAATGAGCACCGGCGAGGTGCACGTCGTGAGGGGCGACTTCTCAGGCTACTTCGTCCGCATCTCGCGGATGTTCTTCCGCCGGAAAGACTCGGACCCGCTCAATCCGACGTTCACCCAAGCCATCTGGATCGACGCGCAGCTCACAGACCAGAACTCGCTTCGTTCAATCGTGATGGCTTAGTGGTGAACTGAGCCCACTCGCGCCGTTCCCTGGCGCAGTCTGGTGCCGTTGTCGCTCGCGGCGGCATCGCGGGACGTGTCGCCTCGTGTCCCTCCAAGGTGGCGCGGCGACCCAGCGTCAGTCTGCCCCCGGCGCATCGACGGAATGGCTGTCACCCGTACCAGTGATTGCCGTCCCCCGAGCACACGCCCAGAGGGTAGTTGCCGTCTGCCTGGCAGAAGCCCGACGTGCTGTTGCCGGCACTGCAGAAGGTGTCTGCGTTGCTCCCGGGCTGGCAGGCGACCGATCCGCTCGCACTCGACCCGCCGCCCAGCCGCATCACCTTCGGCGGCTCGTACTTCTTCCTGGCTTCGCCCATGTCGTCCACCCCCCAGTCAGATGTGTCGCTAGCTCCTGCCGTGGACCGCATGTCCACGGGCGAAGCCGCTGCTGCACGTGCACATTACTCCTCGGAAGATGGCCGGGACCACACCGCCGGAACGCGGCAGCCATCCAGGAGGAGCAAGCCGCTGGCCGCACGGTCGGGTGCGCGGTCTCCCACACCGGCGCACTCAGTGATCCGGCTATCGACGACTCAGCTGGGAGCCGTGGTCTTGCAGTCGGATGTGTCCGAGTAGCAGTGTGTCACCGGACCCGGAGTGTCGAACGACGACTTGCAGGCGGACAGCACCGCTTCCTCCGGCCGCGGGCGTACCAGGATAGACAGCTGCGGCTTCGTCCATGGCTCTCTTGAAGCTGGCATACCTATGCCCCCAAAGGCCGACCACTCCGCCGACCACTCCGCCGACCACAACGTCAGCGGTCATGGCGCGAACGATAGCGACGAGGGAATGATGTCGGCAACCGGCGCGGCCCCGGCGGTTCAGACAGGCGCCGCGTCAGAGAACAAGCGATCGCGCAGGCGCCACAGGTGGGTGTCCGGGTTTCCCACACCGGCGTACTCGGTGATCCGGCTATCGACGACTCAGCTGGCGGTCGTGATCTCGCAGATGGCCCAGTCGGCATCGCAATAGGTAAGGGGCCCCGGACTCTGGGACGAAGACTTGCAGCCGGACAGCACCGCTTCCTCCGGCCGCGGGCGTACCAGGACAGACAGCTGCGGCTTCGTCCATGGCTCTCTCGAAGCTTGCATACCGATGCCCCCAAAGGCCGACCACTCCGGCGACCACAACGTCAGCGATCGCGGCACGAACGATAGCGACGAGGGGATGATGTCGGCAACCGCCGCCGCTCCGGCGGGCCACACCGCCGTTGTGTCAGGAAACGAGGGATCGCACGAGTAGCGGCCGGGACTCCGCCGAAGCCGCTGGTGCCGTTCTGACACCCATGCAGCGCGCTGCTTCCCGTCGTATAGCAGAGATCCACGGCGCCGTTGCCAAGGGGGTCACACGCCATCTCCGCCGCGCTCCTTCTCCCGCACCTCCTCCTGGTGCTCGAGGCGCGCCTCGCGGTGAGCGTCGAGGTCGGCGGGCGTGCGTCCGCAGAGGTCGTCGAGGCGCCGCTCGCGGCCGTAGAGGATCAGCACGTCGTCGGCGTGCAGCCGGGTGGCCGGCGGCGGGGCGCCGATGTACGCCTTCCCGGGCGGCTTGACACCGAGGATGAGGACGCCCTCCTCGGACAGCCGCAGGTCCTTGACCCGCTGGTCGGCCAGCCAGCTTCCCTCCTTCACCTTCATCTCGATGATGCGGTAGTCGTCACGGAGGCTGAGGAGGTCGGCGTAGTCACGAAGCTCCAGAGTGGTGTAGCGAGCGAGGAGGCGCCTGACCAGCGGCGTGAGCGCCCGGCTGAACGTGCGGCTGCGTGTCACCAACACCACGACGGCAGCACCTCCGGCCAGCACCGCCAACCGTTCCCACGTAGGTCCGCCGGCGGCGAGGAACGACAGCATGAGTGTCGCGATGGACGCGACCAGCCCGATCGAGCCGAGACGGATGAGCGTGGTGGCGATGCGCCGGCGGGCCGGGTACATGACGATCGTCTCCGCCTCCGAGGTCGTGAACCCCGCGCCCGAGAAGGCGGAGAGCGCCTGGAAGCGCGCCACGTCTTCGGAGAGGCCGGTCATGACGAAGGCGATCGACCCCACGCGGACGACGACGATCGAGAGGGTCACCACCAGGAGCAGTGTGAAAACGGCGATCACAGCGTCAGCCCTCCCGGTCGATGTCTCGGCAGGAGCGGCAGCGGCTCAGCGAAGCTGGTCGCCGGTGAGCGAGATCACCTTGCGCAGGAGCGCCGAGGTCATCGACGTACGCATGTGGACGCCGTCGTAGAACCCGCTCGACCAGCCGCGGAAGCTCGAGATCTGGGTCATGTCGAGCAGGACGAAGTCGAAGCCACGCTCCTCGAGCTGGCGGAAGTACGCCTTTACCTCTCGCATGCGCCGGTCGAACCCTCGCGGCTTGATCAACCGATGGAGGCTGGGGTGGTAGGGCGGCAGGACGATGACCGGCGTGACGCCCTTGCGGTTGACCTCCTTGATGGTCTCCTTGAGGAACCACTTGGGCACGCCCCACACGCGGCGGTAGCCGTTCGGATACGTTCGCAGGAAGACCCAGCGTGAGTACCTGAGCCCCTTCGACAGCGTGCGCCACCGTGCCCGCCAGTAGTCGTAGCGGTTCCAGCGCAGGCGGCCCCGGTCGGTGAACACGTCGACCATGCCCCATGGCTTGGGAGGCGTCTTCGGCGGAGTGCCGGCGGTCTTGAGGGTCATGCCCTCGTACGGGGACGGCAGGCTGGCCGGCATGTACTGGGCCAGTTCCGGCTGCGCGTAGAGCCTGTTCGGCACGCGCGACCTGCGGAACTGCTCGATGTTGAGCATCCACACGTACTGGACCGTGCTGTCGGGGAAGGTGTCGCCGACGAGGCGGACGAAGGCGTAGGCATCGGCAAGTGAGCACGACATCACGGCCGCGTTGAAGGCCGTCTTGCCGGTGATCCGCTGGTACGCTTCCGGACTCAGCCGATGAGCGCGTGAGCCGCCCAGGAACACCAGGTTCGGCGCCTCCGGGAGCCGCTTCATGAAGGCGATCTTCGCCTTGCGGGTCGACTCCTGCTTCGGGGTGGCGGCGTGGGTGGCCTCGACCGGGACGAGCCAGAGAGAGGCGGCGACCAGAGCGACGATGGCGACGAACAGCCTGCACAACGGTCTCCCCAGTGGTCTCGCGCTCATCTCGCTCGCCGGCATGCGCCCGTCTGCCTCCCTCTCCTCGTCCCTCTCCCGGCGGATGCTCTACTCGCTCGCCTACTCAGAAGAACGTCGGTCCGTGTGCCCACCCTACGATGCCTCCCCGTCTCTCGACAAGCCCCGGTCGGCTATCATGGCAACGGATGTCACGGTGAAGACGGACGGGAGGTCGGGCGAGGTGAGATCGAGGCGCTGCGGCGGTCTGCTGGTGGGTACCGCCGTCACGGCGCTCGTGTGGTCGTCTCTGCTGCTCCTCTGCGGCGGGCCGGCCGCCGCCTCCTCCCCGTGCTGGGACCGCGTGCTGCAGTCGGTCGCCAACCTCGAGGACGCTCCTCCCGACGGCACGCTCGTCGTCCTCTTCGGCGGCTCTCGCGCCCGCGAGGCCACCGTGGGCGACGCCGACTGGACGAGACAGCTTCGTACCGTGAGCGGCGAGCGTCTCTTCGGCCGCAACCTCGCATCCACGAACCAGACCTTCGGCGAGGACCTCGCCCTCGCGAAGCATCTCCCGGCCTCGACCGTCGTGCTCATCGGAGTCGATGAGGGCCGCTTCACCAAACCCGTCGAGTCACGGCCGGTCCGGCTCCCGGCACCCGGCGCCGCGCCGGACGAGTCGGCTCAGCATCGCTACAGCATCACCAAGGTCCGCACCACGGCCAACAAGGAGATGCTCGCCGACCGGTGGCTCCAGCGTCGTCTCCCGGTCTTCGAGGACAACGCCGGCGCGAACGCGAGCGAGCTCGAGGCGCTCGTGAGCACGTGCGCGGAGCGCGGCCTGCACCCGGTGCTGGTGGCGACGCCCTGGAACACCGACGTCATCGGCGACGCCTTCGACGGGCCGCGCCGCACCTGGACCGCCGCCTGCGAGCGGATCGCCGCCGACTACGGCATCCCGTTCCTCGACTTCAGCACCGACGTCGGCCTCGCGGACGGCGACTTCTACGACCTCTTCCACCTCGTCGAGCCGGGCCGCGAGAAGTGGCAGGCACGACTCTCGGAGGAGGTGGTGGCCGTCGTCGAGGAGCTCCGCCAGGACGCGACCGCAGACGTCTCCGCCACTGGCGCGGAGGGTGCTGCAGTCGGCATCGAGGACTCACCCTTCGGTGTCGGGAGCATCGGTCTCGGCGCGGTCGCCCACGTGGGCTGGGGATTCGGCACGGGAACGTACTGCAGACGTCTCCCGACCGTCGCGCCACTCATCCCTGCACGCGGAGATGCCGATGCACACACGGGGGTGCGACGCATACCTCAGGTCGGACGACTCGCCGCCGCCGGCCTCCTGGACGACCCCGCGATGACGACGCGACACGATGCCTGACGAACACGCTGATCGACCTGCATCCGGCGCACCGGCCGACGACCTTCACCTCCTCTTCGTCGAGGACTCCCCCGACGACATGGACCTCTTCCTGCGACGCCTGCGACGGGCCGGCTACTCGACGCGGGCACACAGGGTCGACTCACCGGACGGGCTGCGCCACGCTCTGCAGACCGACCGCTGGCAGGCGGCGATCGTCGACTACGTCATCCCCGGCTTCTCGGGCCGAGAGGCCCTGGCGATCCTCGCCGACGAGGCGCCCGACCTCCCGACCATCGTGGCCTCCGGCCACGCGCCGGAGGAGCTGATCGCAGAGACGGCCCGGCTGGGCGCCGTCGACTACCTGATCAAGGACGACCTCGCCCGGGTGGTGCCCGCCGTCGAGCACGCGGTGCGCGAGCGAGACGCCCGCGTCGCGAAGCGCGTGAGCGACCGTCGCCTGCGTGACCGGGAGCGGACGCTCAGCACGCTCTTCGCCAACCTGCCGGGTATGGTCTACCGCTGCGCGTACGTCCCGGAGTGGACGGTGGAGTTCGTCAGCGACGGCATCCGCGACGTCCTGGCGCTGGAGCCGAGCGACCTTCTCCCGGGCGGTCGCTTCTCCTGGGGCGACATCATCCACGAGGATGATCGCGCCGCCGTTTGGGCCGCGACGAGCGCCGGCGTCGACCGTCATGAGCCGTACACCCTGACGTACCGCATGCGCGCCGGCGACGGGTCGGTCCGCTGGGTCTGGGAGCGAGGTCGCGCCGTGTACCGCGATGACGGCGGCGTCGAGGCGCTCGAGGGGTTCGTGCTGGATGTGACCGAGCAGCGGCGCGCCGAACTCGCCCTCGAAGAGACGCGAGCCCGGATGGAGCACCTTCTCAATGCGACGAACGCCGTGGTCTACAGCCTGCCTGCGGACCCTCCCCACCTGGCGACCTTCCTCGGGGCCAATGTCTGGGACCTCCTTGGCTACTCGTCGGATGAGATCACCGCTGACGACGCGTTCTGGGCGCACCACACACACCCCGACGACTTGCCCCTGGTCGAGGGCCTCTACGACGCCGTCCTCGAGCACGGCCACGTCGCTGCCGAGTACAGGTTCCTCACGGGCGACGGCCATTACCATTGGCTGCGCGACGAGATGCAGTTGTCGCGCGACGAGAGCGGGTCGCCAGCTGAGATCGTCGGACAGTTCTGGGACATCACCGAGCGACGCGAGGCTGAAGAGGCGCTCCAGGCGAGCGAGCGACGGCTGGCGCTCCGCAGCCGCATCGCCGAGGCGTTCCTCACCAGCGAGGGCGAAGACGTCTTCCGCGCGGTACTGACGATCGTGCTCGATGTCATTGCCAGCCCTGAGGGGCTCTTCGGCTACCTCGACGACGAGCAGGCGCTCGTCCTGCCGTATCCGGTCGGCGATCCGATGTCGCTCCTGCCCGCCTCCGTTGGCGGATCGGCAGCCGACGCTTCTCGCGAGGGCCGCCACCTGCGCCTCCCGGCGGGCACGTGGGGAGACAGCGTCTGGTCGCGAGCCGTCGTCACGGGGGCGACACAGATCGTCGAGAGCGAGGCCGACACGGAGGGCCAGGGCCCCGCACGCGCCCTCGCCTCCCCGATCGTGTACGCCGGCAACGTCTTCGGTGTCCTGGCCGTCGCCGGTCGGCCGGCGCCGTACTCGGCCGACGACGCCCACTCCCTCGACGAGGTCGCCTCGTATGTGGCGCCGATCCTCCGCGAGTGGCTGCAGCGAACGTCGTTCGAGACGGCGCTCTTCGAGTCGCAGCAGCAGCTGACACTTCGCAACCAGGTCGCCGACGTGTTGCTCACCGCCCCGGACGCCGAGCTGTTCACGCGTGTCCTGGACATCGTCCAGGAGGCGTTCGACAGCCCTCTCGGCATGTTCGGGCATCTCGACGAGTCGGGAGACCTCGTGGCACCTCACATGTCTGCGGGCGTGTTCGCTCCAGACCGCCCGGAATCTTCCCGGACCGTGATGCACCCCGACGAGTGGGAGGGCACGCCCTGGGGCGCCGTGCTGCGCAGCGGGACGACCCAGCGATTCGAGGCGCCGAGTCACACGCCGGCGGGCCACGCGCCGATCGAGACGGCCGTCGCGGTACCGCTCGTCCACGCTGAGGACGTGATCGGGGTCATCGCCATCGCCAACCGGCCGGGCGGCTACGGCGACCAGGAGGTCGCGACGCTCGAAGCGCTGGCCGCCTATGTCGCCCCCGTCCTGAGTGCCCGTCTGAGTCGCTCGGCGGCGGAGGAGGCGACCGCCCGCTCCGCCGCCCGCCTGCGGCGCACCGTCGACGGTGTGGTCGCCGCGATGGGCACGCTCGTCGACATGCGCGATCCGTACACGGCCGGCCACGAGCGGCGTGTCGCCACGCTCGCCCTGCAGATCGGCCGCGAGCTCGACCTCTCGAGCGACGATCTCGACACTCTCAGGATGGCGGCACAGGTCCACGACGTCGGCAAGATGGCCGTCCCGGCAGAGATCCTGTCACGGCCGGGGCGCCTCCAGCCGACCGAGTACTCCATCATCAAGACGCACCCCAAGGTCGGCTACGACATCCTCTCCGCCGTCGACTTCGACCTGCCGATCGCCGAGATGGTCCTGCAGCACCACGAACGACTCGACGGCAGCGGCTACCCGGACGGGCTCAAGGGTGACGAGATCATGCTGGGCGCCAGGGTGCTGGCGGTCGCCGACGTGGTGGAGGCGATGGCCTCACACCGCCCGTACCGGCCGGCGCTCGGCCTCGAGACCGCCCTGGCCGAGATCGAATCCAACGCCGGCGTCCTCTACGACGCGGATGCTGTCTCGGCCTGTCTGACGGTCGTCGCCCGGCCCGGGTTCTCGTTCGACTGACGCGCCGGCCTTCGCGTCAGCGGGTCGCCGGACGGCTCCGGCGTCGGTCCGCCCCCCTCTCTCTCATCTCCCGGCAGAGGTGTGCCCATCTGCGCACCTCGCCGCGCCCCGCCCCTCTTCCACCGCGCCGTGCGCCAGGACACGCACGCACCGCACCTGCGAGTCGTGAAGTGAGGCGAAGTCGAAAGGCGCCGATGGGGAGACGCAGAAGCGGCGCCCGACGGCTCGTGGCCGTCGGGCGCCGCCGCGTCGTCACGCGTCAGAGCGCGTCAGAGACGAACGACGTTGCTCTGGTCGTCTTCGGCCTGCTCGACCGCCGACTCTTCCAGGAGCTCGGCGAGGTTCGGCGTCACCGGTGCCTCGCAGAGCAGGATCCCGTAGAGCGCGTCGGCCAGATCGGGCGTCTCGCCCAGGAGGTCGGCCAGCTTCCGCAACCGGTACTCGAGGAAGAAGTCCGGCTCGACGTGCAACGCGTACGCGAGCGACTCGAGGACCTGGTCTGCCGGCACAGGACGGCTGCCCTTGGTCAGATGGTTGAGGTATCCGGCCGAGAGATGCGTCTTGTAGGCCAGCTGGCGGTAGCTGAGCCGGCGCTCCTCCATCAACCCGCGCAGCGCGACCGGGAAGCGTTCGCGAGAGCGCCGTCCCTTGGTCGGCTTGGCGAGTACCGGACGCGGCGGCCGTGGCTTGCCTGCTTGTGCTGTCGTGCTCGTGCTCCTCATCTCATCCCTAGTTATCGGCGCGGACAACGTCGACTCAAGCGAAATGGAGTGGAACGGTTGTCTAGCGTGACGACGCTTGTGCCCGGATCGCCGCCCACGACGCCAAGAGGCGCCGTGTGCAGGCAGGAAGCGGCCGCGAAGCGTTGCCCGCCATGGCAACGAGCGTTGTCTGCATCGACAACATCGTTGTCCGACCGGACAACAGCGATGCAGGCCACTCCGCCCTGCGAACGGCGACCGATGCCGGTCGCAGGGGCCTGCGAAGCCACCCTTCCGCTCACTCGTCGCGCCGTTGCCACTGCGTTGCCGGTCAGTCGAGGAGGCCGTTGCTCACGTAGAGCACGACGGGGTCGCTCGGATGGATCCTGGCGCCGGCCTTCGGGACCTGCCTGAGGACCTGACCCTCCGGCTCCTCCGAATCGACGTTCTTGGTGTGGAGGTTGGTGAAGCCCAGCTTGCGGAGCTCCGGCTTCACGTCCCGCACGTCCTCATCCACGCAGTCGGGCACCTTGATGAGCGCGGCGCTGCCCTTGCTGACGTTGAGGGTCACGCGCTCGGTCGCATGGATCTTCGTGCCGGCCGGGGGCGACTGCTTGATGATCGTGCCCGCCGGCTGCTTGGAGACCACAGCGTCGACGAGGATGTTCTGGAAGCCCGCCTGACGGAGCTTCGGCACCATCTCCTTCTGCGTCTTGCCGACGCATGTCGGGACGGTGAGGGTCTTCTCGTGCTTCCCGCGGCTCACGACGATGGCGACGTCGGTCCCCTTCGCCACGGACTCGCCGGCGGGGACGCTCTGGGCCATGACCTTGCCCTTCTCGACGCTGCTGCTGTACTTCTCCTGGGAGCCGCCGAAGACGAGCCCGCTCTTCTTGATCGCGGCCTCGGCGTCCTGCGGCGTCGCGCCGATCACGTTCGGCACCTTGACGGTGGGCTTGCCGCTGCTGATCCAGTAGGTGACGGTGCTCCCCTCCGGCACCTGGTCGCCGGGGCCGGGCTTCTGCTTGTAGCACTGCCCGGTCTCGACCTTCTTCGTCTTGCCCTCGACCTCATCGCCGATCATCTTGTTCGCGTCGAGGAACGCGACGACGTCCTTCTTCGCCATGCCGGTGAAGTTCGGCAGGCCGACCATGTTGGGTCCGAGGCTGACCGCGATGATCACCTCGCTCCCCTTGACGACCTTCTCCCCGGGATCGGGAGACTGCCTGATGACGCCGCCGGCGGGCACCTCCGACGAGGCGTCGGTCTCCACGACCGGCACCAGGCCGGCGTTCTCGATCTGGAGCTTGGCCTCTTTCTCGGCGACGTGGTCGGTCTCGAGGTCCGGCACCTCGACGCGTTCGTCGGTGGGGCTGGGCGACGCATCGCCGCCGCCGGAGCCGCAGGCGCCGGCGCCGACGGCGAGGAGAGCGACCAGGGCCGCGCAGACCAGGGCCGCGAGGGCGACATGCAGCCGGCCGCCATGCCGCGGCTCGCTGTGGACGGTGCGTCTCATCTGAGTGCCTCCAATGCCGGACAGGGGCGCGACCACAGGTCGCCGCGGGCGTCGGTCTCGCTCGCTAGGCCCTGTATCGGCGCCGGAGGGCCGACCCTTTATGGAGTCCGGCGGTACGCGAACCGTCGGCGTAGGTGCGCAGCACGTCGCGATGGGTGAGCCAGCCGACGACGGTCTCGCCGTCGGGCGCCAGCACCGGGAGGCCGTCGGCCTCGCAGCGCGCGAGCGCCCTCGCCCCGGCGTCGAGCGTCTCGTCGGCGTGCACTCGTCCCGTCTCGCCGACGACGTCGGCGGCGGTCGCCTCCAGACGCCCCTCATGCAGGGCCTCCTCGACCGCCGATGAGGTGACGACCCCGAGACAGCGGCCGCGCTCGTCGACCACCGGAAGCGCGTCGACCCGGGCCTCGGTGAGCCGCGCGACGAGGGCGTCGAGCGGCAGGTCGGCGGGCAACTTCGCCGGCAGCGGCACCATGGCGTCGGAGACACGCAGCCGGTCGAGCACCCCCATGAAGCCGTGACTCAACACGATGCCGGCCCGCTTGAGCTTGAGCGCGTCGATCGAATCGGCGCTGAGGAGATGGCTGACCCCGGCGGCGATGGCGACCGCGAACATGAGCGGCAGGATGATGCGGTACTCGCCGGTCAGCTCGAAGATGATCAGGGTCGCCGTGATCGGCGCGCGGCTGGTGGCCGCGAACACCGCCCCCATGCCGACGATGCCGTAGGCGCCCGAGGGGCCGGTCACCTCGGGCAGGACCATGTCCATGGCGCCGCCGAAGGCCGTCCCCAGCATGGCGCCCATGAACAGCGCCGGAGCCACGAGGCCGCCAAGGCCGCCGATGCCGAAAGAGACGCTCGTCGCGACCATCTTCCCTACCAGCAGCACTACCATGAACCAGACGGCGTAGCCGCCGTTGATCGCCTCCTCCATCACCGGGTAGCCGACCCCGTACATCTGCGGCAGCGCGAGGAGGATGAGCCCCAGGAGGATGCCCCCGGCGGCCGGACGCAGCCACGCCGGACGACCGCCCCAGAGACGGCCGAACAGGTCGTCGGTCGCGTAGAACAGCTTCATGAAGCCGACCCCGACCAGGGCCGCCAGCAGGCCGAGCAGGAGGTAGAGGCCCAACTCCCAGGCCGACGACATCGTGAAGATCGGCAGCTGGAGGAAGACGTCGTCGCCGAACACCGAGCGGCTCACGATGTTGGCGCCCACCGAGGAGATCACGACCATGCCGAACGAGCGGGCATCGAAGTCGCGCAGGACGATCTCCATGGCGAAGAAGACGCCGGCCACCGGCGCGTTGAACGACGCCGAGATGCCGCCGGCGGCGCCGCAGGCGAGCAGCATGCGGAGGCGGGCGTCGGGCATCCGCAGCCACTGCCCCAGCGCCGACCCGAGCCACGAGCCGATGAAGACGACCGGTCCGATGAGGCCGACCGAGCCGCCGCTGCCGATGCAGACGGCCGATCCGAGCGTGTTCACGGCGGAGTCGCGCGGGCGCAGACGGCCGGCCCGCTCCCGGGCCGCCAGCATCACCTCGGCCACCCCTGCCCCCGGCGTCCCGCGCTGCAGGAAGCGCGTGAGCGGCCCGTAGATGAGCCCCCCGACGATCGGCACGATGAGCAGGAAGTACGGGCCGAGCCAGGGCGCGAACGGGTCCGCGACCCGCCCGTCGACACCGTAGTCGCCGACCCCGGTGAACAGCCAGGTGAGGCCGTAGATGAGGTAGCGAAAGGCCGCCGCGCCACCTCCGGCCAGGAGGCCGACGACGCCGGCCAGCACCAGAAGGCCGACGGGGCTGTCGTGGAGCCACTCGCGGACGCCGGCCGGCCGCAGGCTGTGCCACGTGGCCGCGGGCCGCGCGCGACAGTCGTCCGCGTCGGCCTGGCGTTCCGGCGGCGCCTCCGTCACACGGCCCTCCCCCGGCGCGCCTCTTTCATCCGGCCCCCTCCCGGCCGCTCAGGCGAGCGCCGCGAGCAGTCCGTCGATGCGGGCCACCGCGCGCGCGACCACCTCGTCGGCGGCGACGTCTGTCCGCTCGCCCGGACCGGCCGGCACGCCGCCCACGTCCTGGGCGTCGGGCGAGCCGGAACGGTGTTTGAGCTCGACGACGCCGTCGGCCGCCTTCTTGCCGACCACCACCTGCACCGGACAGCCGAGCAGGTCGGCGTCCTTGAACTTGATGCCCGGCGACACCCGCCGATCGTCGTAGACGACCCTCAGGCCGGCGCGCTCGAGCTCCGCATGCAGACGGTCGGCCAGCTCCCGCTGGGCGTCGTTGCCCGGCTTCACGCACACGAGGTGTACGTCCCACGGAGCGATGCTCGCCGGCCAGACGATGCCGTCGTCGTCGTGGTGCTGCTCGACAGCGGCAGCCGCGATCCGTGCCAGACCGATGCCGTAGCTGCCCATCACGATCGGATGCTCGCTGCCGTCCTCGGCGAGGTAGGTCGCACCCATCGGGATCGAGTACTTGGTCCCGAGCTGGAAGATGTTGCCGACCTCGATGACCCGTTCGAGCTCGAGCGGCCCGTCGCAGTCGGGGCACGAGTCGCCGCCGGCGACCTTGCGCACGTCGACCCAGCGCGCGCCCTCGGCCCAGTCGGCCGGGATCACGCCGGCGAGATGGTGGTCGGCGAGGTTGGCGCCGGTCACGTAGACCCCTTCACGGAGCGCCTCGTCGGCGAGGACCGGCAGGGGAGCTCGCCCGGCGGCCTCGATCGCCTCGGCGCCGGCGAGCGCCGCGCGCGAGGCGCCGCCGGTGGCCGCATCGAGCGGCGCCGCGGCGGCCAGCCCGCCGCCGTCGGCCGATGCCTCGTGGCGCACCGGGCCGACGAAGCCCGCCGGCGCGCCCTGCGCCGCCAGGACCTCTTCGGCGGTCGCCATGCGGAAGTCGCCGATGAGCTTACGCAGCTTGCTCTCCTGCAGCTCGTGGTCACCGCGCAAGAGGACCATGAACACGGACGGCGTCTCGGGGCCAGACGCGCCGTCGGCGCCGACACCCTGGTCGGCGCCGGGGGTGCCAGCCCCAGCGTCCGCACCGGCCTCCTGAGCACCGACTGCGCCTGGCTCGCTGACGACGACCAGCGACTTGATGAAGCGCTCGGCCGGCAGCCCGACGTACGCCGTGACCTCGTCGATGGTGCGTGTGTCGGGCGTGTGCACGAGCTGCAGCCGCTCGGAGGCCGGAAGATCCTCAGCCGGCAGGCTCACGGGCGCGGCCGGCTCCGCGACGGGCTCGCCGGCGGCCGCCCGGGCCTCAGCCCACGTCGCCGCCGAGGCGCCGGCCGGGTCGAGCGGCGCGGGCACGCCGGCGGCCAGCTCGACGTTGGCCGCGTAGCCGCAGCCGGCGCAGACGACGACCTCGTCCTCCCCGGCCTCGCTCGGGGCCATGTACTCGTGCGCGATGCGGCCGCCCATCATGCCCGGATCGCTCTGTACCATCAGGAAGCGCAGGCCGCAGCGGCGGAAGACCGTGTCGTAGGCGCCGATATGCAGGCGGTAGCTCTCCTGCAGCGCCTCCTCGCTCACATCGAGGCTGTAGGAGTCCTTCATGATGAACTCGCGGGTGCGCAGGATGCCGCTCTTGGGCCGCGCCTCGTCCCGCTCCTTGGTCTGGATGTGGTACCAGAGCTGGGGAAGCTCTTTGTAGGAGCGGATCTCGCGGGCGGCGATCCACGTGATGCACTCCTCGTGGGTCATGGCCAGGACCATCGGCGCGCCCTTGCGGTCCTTGAGACGGAAGAGCTCCTCGCCGATCTCGTCGTAGCGCCCCGACTCCTGCCACAGCTCCGCCGGGTTGATGACCGGCATGAGGAGTTCCTGACAGCCGATGGCGTCCATCTCGTGACGGATGATCCCGGCGATGCGCTGCATGACCCGCCACCCCGCCGGCAGGAAGACGTAGACGCCGGCCGCCACCTGGCGGACGAGACCCGCCCGGACCATGAGCTTGTGGCTGACGGCCTCGGCGCCGGCCGGGTCTTCCTTGACGGTCGGCAGGAGCAGCTGACTGATGCGCATGCGAAGACCCCCTGGGACGCTCGAGATCGCGCGGGATGCAGGGATGATATCAGCCGCCGACAGCGGGTCGGGGACCCGGGCCCGCGAAGGGGCCGGCGCCGTAAGGTCCCGCAGAGGGGACCGAGGCCGTCAGGCCCAGATGGCGAGGAAGAGGAAGAGACAGGTGACGCCGAGGTACCCCACGACCAGCGCCGCGAGACCGACCGATGCGCTGATGCGCACGCCGAGTCTGGTCTTCTCCTGCATCGAGCACCCCCCGGACGCTCTTGCATGCTGCGGAGCACATGGTGCCCACGCACTCCGCGCATCCTACGCTCACGCGACGACGCAACACAAGACCCGTGCGGTGGACGATGCTCGGTGCCGCTACCCCTTGAGGCGACCGACGAGGCTGCGGCTGCGGGAGCGCTGCCCGTCGCCGGTCGCGTAGCCTCCGCGGTACTCGTAGTCGTACGACGCGTAGTAGCCCCTGCCGCCGCGCTGCCGTACGACGACCGCGCCCAGCACCGGTGCCGGCAGATGGGTGAGGCGCTCGGCCGCCGCTTCAAGCGCCGGCCGCTTGAGCTTGCCGGGGTCGACGACGTAGAGGATGCCGTCGACCGCGCCGGCGATGGCCCCGGCGTCGCCGACGACCAGCAGCGCCGGTGTGTCGACGATCACCGTCTCAGCGCGCTCGGCGCACTCCCTGATGAGGTCGGCGAACCGCTGCGAGGCCGCGACCTCGCCCGGGTTCGGCGCCCGCGGACCCCGCGGCAGCACGTAGAGTCGCGGCCCCTCACCGTTGCCGCCGACCAGCTCGTCGAGCGGCTCTCCGGGTGTGTCGCCGACGCCCGCGGCGTCGGGGTAGAACTCGGGGGGCTCGCGCAGACCGGCGACCTTCTCGCCGGCGCCCTCACTGACGACGAGCTCGGCGTCACCGGCGGCTCCCGCGGCCGCCGCAGTCGAGACGGAAGCCGCGATGGTCTCAGTGGTGCCCTCGCCAGCGACTCCGGGCTCGCCGAGCACGGCGGACCGGTCCTGCTCCGCGGCGGGCGTCAGGTCGACCCGCTGGAGCGCGTCTTCGAGACGGTCGCGTCCGGTCACCACCGTGGTGACGCCGCGCTGGCTCGAGAGACCCATGTAGTCGGCGACCCGCGGGGCGCGGAGGTCGCCGTCGATGAGGATGACCTGCTTGCCGGCGAGGGCGAGCGACACGGCCAGGTTGCAGGCGGTCACGCTCTTTCCCTCGCCCTGCTCCGAGCTGCAGACGGCGATCGAGCGCACATGCGTGTCGAGACTCATGAACTCGAGGTTGCTGCGCAGCACCCGGAACGCCTCGGCCGCGTGGCCGTCCGGGTCGGTGAGGGTGACCACTCGCGCCTCACCGGGCGCCGAGTCACCGCCCTTGCCGTGGCCGAACTTGGGCACGCGGCCGATCACCGGCCGCTGCAGGATCCGCGCCACCTCCTGGTGGCCGTGGATGCTGGTGTCGAACTGCTCGAGCAGGAACGCCAGGCCGATGCCGGCGAACAGCCCGATGGCCAGGCCGAGAACGGCCGAGCGGAGCGGTCGCGGCTCGTACGGCGAGTCGGGCAGCGTCGCCGGGACGGCGAGCCGGAAGTTGCCGGTGACGGTGGCGCGGCGGATCTGCAGATCGCGCAGCCGCTGCTGGAGGACGAGATACTCGGTGCTCTGCTTGGCGGCGCCCTTGTAGCCGTCCATCTGGTCGCGCAGCGCCTGGATGGCGTCGGTGATGGCCGCCTTCTCCTTCTCCACGCGCCAGGCGATGAACGCCTCGGAGTACGTGTTGGCCGCCGTCTGGGCCACGACCGCGTCTGAGCTGCGGCCCCACACCGAGACGATGCTGGCCGTGGTGGAAGAGCCGGACTCGCTGTCGACCTCGCCCTCGACGGTGTACTCGGCCTGCGGCGGACCGCCGAGCTCCTCCTCGAGCAGCTCGCTCCCCAGCTGCTGCATCTCGGGGCCCCCGAGGACGGTGACCACGCCGTTGATCTCGGCGATGCGGGTGGTCGGGTTGTCGTAGGAGGCGCCGGTGAGCGGGTTGGCGACGTCGATGTTCGGCTCGTACATGAGCTTCGCGTCGGCTTCGTACATCGGCGTCTGCACCCACGAGAAGACGAACGCGGAGACGGCGGCGATGCCGGCGACGAGGGCGATGATCCACCAGCGGCGGACGAGCACGCGAGCGTAGTCGCGCAGGGTCATGCCCTGGGACTCGCGGCTCTCGAGCGGCTCAGCTTCCAGCGCCAGGCTCCTGGGTCGTGGGTGCAGCCGTGCGCATCATACCAGTGCCGCCGGCAGAGTCATCACTTCGACGGTGCCGGCGATCCAGCAGCGCGGCATCGATCAGGTCCCGCGCCGGCCCATGTCGCGGGACGGCGCCCCCTGCGCACGCCACATCGCCGCGTAGACACCGTCGACGCCCACCAGCTCCTCGTGAGAGCCGCTCTCGATGATCCTCCCGCCGTCCATGATGTGGATGCGGTCGGCGCCGTAGACCGTCGAGAAGCGGTGGCTCACGACCAGCACGATGCGGCCGTCGGCGACCTCCCGCAGACGGTCGAAGACCTCGCGCTCGGCGAGCGGGTCGAGAGCGCTCGTGGGCTCGTCGAGCACCAGCACGTCGGCCGAGCGCAGGAAGGCGCGGGCGAGGGCGACCTTCTGCCACTCACCGATGCTCAGCTCCTCGCCGCCGGTGAACCAGCGTCCGAGCATCGTGTCGTAGCCGTGCGGCAGGCCGGTGATGAGCTCGTCGGCGCCGGCCTCCCGCGCCGCCCGGCGGATCGTCGCCGGCACGCCGCCCTGCGGGGCCGCTGCGCCCGGGGCCGCATCTGAGCGCGGGCGCGCGTCGGGAGCTACGGCTGTTTCCACTCCCACGGGCGTGCCCGCCCCCGGCTTCGCGCCCCCGCCCCCTGCCGCCGGCGGCGACGCGGAGCCGGCACCCCACACGCCGCGAGGCACTCGCCCGTCGTCCGCACGACGATGCCCCCCCTTCCCGAAGCGAGAGAGCTTCCCGTTGTCGCTCCCGGAGCATCGGGCGGCCGCCGAGAGGCCCGCGGCCGCCAGGCCCTCCCCCCCCTCCCGCAGGGCGACGTCGCCGACCCAGATGTTCTGCAGCGCCGAGAGCTGATAGCGGGTGAAGTCCTGGAAGATGACGCTCATCCCGCGCCGCAGCTCGGTCGGGTCCATCTCCCGTGCGTCCACGCCGTCGAAGGTCACCCGCCCCTCCTCGGGGTCGTAGAGGCGGCAGAGGAGCTTCACCAGCGTCGTCTTGCCCGAGCCGTTGCCGCCGACCAGCGCCGTCACCTCGCCCGCCCGCAGCTCCAGGTCGAGCTTCTCGATCGCCGTGCGCTCGCTGCCGGGGTACGAGAACCGCACCCCCTCGAACCGCACGCCGTCGTGCAGCGGCCGCGGCACCGGGCGAGGCTGCGCCGGCGCCTTGATCTGCGGCTCCATCTCCATGAACTCCTGGTAGTAGACGAGGAAGAGCCCGTCTTCGTAGAGGCCCGCGAGGCCGCCGAGCACCGACTGCAGCGAGCTGAGGCTCGTCTGGAAGGCCTGGTAGTACATGACCAGGCTGCCGAGCGAGATGAGCCCCTGCACGGTGCGCCAGGCGATGAACGCGAAGGTGCCGAACACGGCCGCCGCCGCGATGACTCCCGTGGCGGCGTCGGCCGCCGCCCGCCGCCCGGCGATGCCGAGACGCTCGCCCCGCAGCACCGTCCGCACGTCGTGGTACCAGACCCGGGCGATCGGGCCGATGTCGAAGAGCCGCACCTCCTTGGCGTGATCGCCGCTCACCAGGAGCCAGTGGTAGTACCAGGCGCGGCGCTCCGTGTCGGTGCGCTGCCGCTGCCAGCCGAAGAGCCGGTGCGAGTAGCGGATCCGCACCAGCGCCCCGGGGATGGCCGCTCCGATGACGATGAGCCCGATGCTCCAGTGGAGCGTCAGCAGCAGCCCGATCATGCCGACGAGCGAGACGCCGCTCTGGGCGGTCGTGAGCAGGTCCTGGACGATCTTGGACGGACGCGACGGCGCCTCCTGCTGGGCGCGGTGGAGGACGTCGTAGTAGGAGGCGTCTTCGTAGAACCGCAGGTCGACCGCCATCGACTTGGCGTGGATGACGTCGGTGACGTGGTCGGAGACGGTGAGCGACAGGGCCTCCGAGGTGAGCGAGCCGAGAGCCCGGAAGGCGGCCCCGGCCACCGCGACCCCGGCCGCGACGCCGATGAGGATCGCCACCTCCCGCCAGGCGGCCGACGGGTCGGCCGCCGTCACACCCCGCGTGACGGCGTCGACGATGAGCTTCATGAGGTAGACGGCGGCCAGCGGCACGAGGCCCTGGAGGACGGCGAGCAGACCGCTGGCGAGCGTCCACCAGGGCGCCGCCTGCCAGACGAGCTTCAGCGCCTCGACAATGCGGAGCGCGTGCCCGACCGGGCTGCGCGATCCGCGCCTTGCGTCCCTGCCTTCAGGAGCCTTCGCCATGATGGGGGGACTCTATCGCCTGGAGAACGCGGCCGCGGGCTCACCTTCTGTCGCCGCGGCCGCCCAGATCAGGAGACCTGGTAGTCGGAGCAACCCATACAGCTCCACTCGCCGGTGCGGTAGGAGCACGATGAGAACTCCGCGTTGCTGCTCTGGGTCCCGCTCTCCCAACCCTTGCAGAAGGCCAGCACGTTCTCGTCGCGCGCACGGGAGAGCACGATCAATCTCGGTTGTGTCCACTTCGTGGTCCGCACGGCCGACCCCCTTCTCGCACTCGATATGGCGACGAGCGTGAGAGTACACCCGCGGATCCGTTTGTCGAGCGCCAATCTGTGGAGAGTCGCGAGCGGAGGCCCGGCGACCCTGCGGGGAGACCGTCAGGAAGGACCGGTCAGGATGTGCCCAGCGTGTTGCAGGCCTCGATGGCAGGCACTCTGTAGCATGCCTCTACGTATCCGGGTCCCAAGGGGGTGGACTCGCCCTTGCAGTTGGTGAGCACGGCTTCCTCCGCAGCCGCGTGCCCGACGACGATGAGCTTCGGGGCTCTCCAGGTGCTCTTGCGTCCCTCCGTCATCACATCCTCCTGTCCGATTCGACCGGCCGGACCCGCCTCGTCGACTACATCGAGAGGCCGAGAGGAACGCCTTCTTCGCCTTGCTCAGCGCCAGATGCGGCGCTGGCGACGGATGGTCGCTCGCAACGTCTCGACGGCTCCGCCGCCGAAGCGGTCCTCATGCGCACCGGCGCGGACGCCGGCGCGAGGGCCGTCCGCGTCCGCCGAGGCCGGCTCCGTCGCGTCGGCGACACGCTCGATTCCCGTGTCACGGGCGCCGGGGCGCAGCAGTCGGATCCAGCCGTGCCGGAAGGCGGCGGCCGCTGAGTCGAGGGCGCCCAGTTGCCAGAGCACCTCTCGGGCATGGGAGCGCCGCTCGGCGCTCGGTCGCCCGACGGCCCTCGACTCGGCCAGCCACAGCAGGTCCGCCCCGACGGCCGCCGCCAGCCGGCGCGCCCGGCGGTCGGCGACCGCATCCTCGACGAGTGCCCGCGGGGCGACAACGCCGCCGATCGCGCGCGCCAGCAGCACGCCGATGCGCAAGCGACGGGCGCAGCCGGTCGAGCGCGCGACCGCCAGGAGTGCGCCCTCGGTCCCGGCGCCGGCGTCGCGGACCGCATCCAGCGCCAGCGACATGGTGAGCACGGCGTCGAGCTGCGGCCAGTTGTGGGCGGCGGCGTGAAGGGCCGCCAGCAGCGCGGTGTCGGCCCGCGACGGCACCAGGACAGGCCGCTCGAGGACCTCCCCCGGCACCGCCCGCTCGAGAAGATCGGCGCCATCGAGCGCGCCGCCGGCGAACCGCAGGCCGACCCGCCAGTGGAGGTCGAGGGCCAGACCCGAGTCCGTGTGCTTGTAGCCCATCTCCTGCTCGGCCTGCATCACCTCAGCGCCGAGTGCGACCCCGCGGGCATCCGGCGCGAAGCCCGCCCCCTCCAGCGCCCGGCCCACAGCCGGCACGTCGTCGGCCGCCACGACGAGGTCGATGTCGCACCAGCTACGGGCGGCCACATCGCCGTAGACCGGCTCGGAGAGAGCCGGGCCCTTGTAGAGCATCGCCCGCACGCCGGCGTGCCGCAGCAGGTCGATCACCGCCAGCGCCTGGCGGCTCATCAGCAGCGACCGGGCGGCGATGCCGCGGCGCACGCCACGCCACTCGTCGGCGACGTCGTCGGGCAGCAGCGCCGCGCCGTCCTTGAGGACGACCCCGCAGAGCGTCCCCTCGATGCCGTGCAGACGGGCCGCCGCCAGCAGCCCCTCCCAGCCGGCACCGGACGCCCCGCTCCTTGCCTCGAACGCGGCCAGGGCCTCCGTCAGCGACCCCGACTCGGGCTCCCCTGCCGCGCGACGCACGACCTCGACGAGGACCGTCGTCGTCGGGGAGAGCCGGAGACTGGTGGCGCTCGTCATGAGTCTACGTCCTCACCCTGCTCGCGGGACGGCGTCAGCGCGGCCGCGCGAGCATGAGCGACGCGGCAGAAGTACTCGGGGACCGCGTCGAGCCGCCCTTCCTCCCCGCTGCCCGTCTCCAGGTGCGCGTGTGCCGGACACCAGAGGCAGAGGTTCACCAGCCGGCAGCGGCGGCAGTTCGCCAGGAACTCCGGGTCCTGCGAGCGCAGCAGGCGCACCCGCGGCACCAGTTCCTCCCACGCCTCCCGCAACGCGATGGACTCTTCGGCGCCGCGGGAGGCGTCGTCGGATGCCCCCGCGGCTCGTGCTCCGCCCCCACCATCGAGGCGCGGCCTCACCGAGACAGTGCAGTCCGGGTGCCACAGCGACGAGCACAGGCGGAAGGTGCCGTCGTAGCCGATGCTGAACGAACCGTTCCCGGCGCCGCAGTGGAAGAGGTGGTCGCAGACCGACCCGTCCGGATGCAACGGCAGACCCGCGTCGGTGTACGTGTGGCCCTCGCTTGGGGGCGCCTCGCGGGAGTCACGTCGGTCGCGGGAACCACCCTCGTCTTCGCCATCCCGGGCCTCCCCGTCTACGCCGCCCTGGCCATCACCCTCCCCGCCGGAGATCCCGTCCGCCGGCGGATCGAAGATGAGCCTGCCCTCGGCGCAGCCCTTCTCGAGGGCGCCGAAACGCTCCTCGTCGGCGCGCTCCACCGCGACGAGCTCCTCCGGCGAGAGCCGCTCGACGCGGATCCACTCGTTGCGCTCCTCGTCGCCGTCGAAGCGCAGGTGGAGCAGGGGGTCGAACCGGTAGTAGTCCTTCGTGCGCTTGCGACAGAACGCCGAGATCTCCTCCAGCTCGTGGACGTTGGAGCGCAGGGCCATCGCCTTGAGCCGCACCTTCACCCCGCTTCCCAGCAGCAGGTCGAGGCCCCGGGAGAAGGCGTCGAACGACCCCGGACGCTGTGTGACCCGGTCGTACGTCTCGGCCGTCGCCCCGTAGACGCTCACCTCGATGTCGCGCGGCGGGTACCGGCGGAACAGCTCGATGTGCTCGGGCGTCACCAGACAGGCGTTGGTGAAGACGCTCACCAGCAGGCCGCGGCGCTTGAGCGCCAGGTAGATCTCCGGAAAGTCGGGGCGAAGGAGCGGCTCGCCGCCACTGATGAGCACCCACATGGCGCCGAGTTCGACGGCCTGGCGAGCGATGTCGTCGATCTCCTCCACGCTCAGCTCGCGACGCTGCGCCTCACGGTCGCCGGCCGGCAGGGCGATGTAGCAGTGGCGACAGGCGTTGTTGCAGCGGGCGGTGACCTCGAGGTCGAACGAGACGACCGCCCGCCGCTCCTTCATCCGGTCCCAGAGGGACAGGTCGGGGAGCTCGCTGCGGGAGGCGTACGGCGAATGGTCGGCCATGCCGAATCAGTCTCCCCTGGAGTCGTCGCTGCCGTCCGGCATGTCGTCGAGGTCGAGTTGCAGGGCAATCAGTGGTCTGGCCCGAGGGCGCTCGCCGCCGGCCTGCGCACGCTCGTATCTCTCTCGCTGCTCGCGAAGATGCTCCTCGAGTGGCCCGGACCGCAGCGGCCGGAAACCGAGCTTGCGGTACATCGCAAGGGCGGCGCGGTTGTCCTCGACGACCGTGAGGCGCAGGCGCGACCCTCCCCGCTCCCGCGCGCACGCGACCACCTCCGAGGCCAGCCGCTCCCCGAGCCCCATGCCCCGATACGGGGTCCACACGACGAGCGCGAAGAGCCAGTCGCCGCTCCAGAGACCGTCGCCGGGCCGGTACAGGTAGTGGACGAAGCCGACGACCCGACGACCGTCGCGGGCGACCAGCATCATCGACACGGTCTCGGGGTTCGGGGCTTGCAGCAGGAGACCGAAACGCCGGGACACGACTCTCAGGTCGTCCTCGTCCGGCTCGACGACGCGCACCCTCTCGCCGTAGCGACGGGCGAGCGATCGGTAGGCCGGGACACACTGGAGCGCGCGCACCATGCCGCCGACGGCGCGCCTCGGCAGCCGCAACGGCGCCACCGCCCTCATGAGTCTGCCGCGACGCGAGAGCGACGCGATGCGCCGCCGCGACCGGCCGAGCCCGGCCCCACGCCGGCGCCCATCGCGGTCGACCGCGCTCACGACGCCGGCGATGCTCGACCGAGGGAACCAGCCGTCGGGCTCCGGGCAGTTGTCGCCGCGGATGAGGCAGCGGTCGTCGCGCTGCTCGACGACGCGATGCACGATGAGGCGGCCGCGCCCGCTCCCCACGACGCGCACGGCGACGACGTCGCCCACGCCGGGGGCGTCCGCCCCCAGAGGCCGGACCGTCAGCACGTCGCCGTCCTCGATGAACGGCCGCATCGAGAAGCCGCGAGCGGTGAAGCGGAACGACGCCCCCTCCTCGACGACGGCGTCGAGGAGATCGGCCATCGCCGGTCCCGAGAGCGAGAGCTCTCCGCCGCTCGTCGAGTAGCCGGCGTCGGTCATCATCTGCCGGCTGCCGCCGTCGCCGCGGCCGTCGACATCGCCGGTGTCGGGGGCAACGGTCACGACAGCAGCTCTCTCTGCCGGGCTGGAGGCTCGTTCAGGCCGCCGTCACCATCCGTCGCGAGAGCAGCTCGCCGAGCAGGCCGAGCACGTCCTGCTCGATCTCCTCCGCGTCGCCGTCGTACTCCTGCGCGAGCTCGGCCGCCACGTCGGCCGCGGACTTCACACCGTCGAGCCTGTCCCACACGGCCTTGCCGGTCTCGTTGAGGGTGAAGAGCTCGTCGTCGGCGTCGCCGATGCCGGCCACCAGCGGCACGATGATGATCTCGCCTTCGATGACGCGCGCGACGACATCCTCCGACGGGCGGTACGCGACAGATCTCTCAGCGGCGCTGGCCATTCGGCCCCTCCATGGTCGTGACGTTCGGCGAGGCGATTATGCGCAGCCCGGGCGACGCTTGCCAAGCAGGGGCGCGGAAGGAGCGAAGAGAGGGTTGGCGGACCGACGTAGCAAGAGTGTGAGACTCGCGTCAACGGGAGGTCGCCGAAGCCGCAGTGGGCCGCACTCTCAGGAGACCACGTAGATGTCGCAACGCGATGCGCAGAACTCCTGACACTGGTCGTTCGCAGTGTTGGGCCCCGAGAGCGATACGTCCTTGCAGGTCGCCAGCACCTGCTCCTGCGAGTCCGACCTTGAGATCGTCACCAGGCAAGGACGTCGCCACTTCAGCTTGTCCATCTCTCACCCCCAGCTACCGAAGGTCACGCCGTTCTCAGATGCGCCCATACTAGTGGCAAGCAGTACTCCCCGTACAGTGCTTGAGCGCGCCAGAGCGACCGGGGAGACGATCAGCGAGACCTGCTGAGGGCGGCGACGCGTGCGTCGGCATCGGCGACTTCCCAGGCGCATTCACCGGGACTCAGCAGCCCGAGGTCGCGCGCCTGTTCGTGGGCGACGTCGCAGAGGTACTCCACGCGACGGTCGAGGGCGCCGTGCTCGCTCCAGCTCTTGCCCGGGCACTGTTCGCAGAGTCCCTTGAGGAAGCAGTGGGCGCAGGTGGCCAGGTAGTCGGGGTCGGTCGCACGAAGCTCGCGGAGCCGCGGGAAGGCGTCGGTCAACGCCCGTCGCAGCGAACCCGGCACGAGCCGCTGGCCGGGAGCGGGTCCGTGAGACTGCGGAGGCCGATCCCCCGATCCCCGATCCACGCTACCGCTGACGTCACCCTTCATCCGGTCGTCGCACAGGTCATCGCTGGCCCCGTCGTCGCGGAGGTCGACGCAGGTGTCGGGGTGGCGGAGCGGCAGGCACATCTGCGCAACACCGTAGGCGTCCACACAGACGCCGTGACCGGACCCGCAGCTGAAGAGGCGGTCGCCGGGCGCCGCCATGAACTTCGCGCAGAACTGCCGCATGTCGGCGAGGTACCGCTCCCGATCGCGGCCCGCCATGAACGCGACGCCGTCCGGCGGCGACGGGCGCAGCGAGCGGACGAGCTCGTTGCGCCGCGCGGGGTCCGGCCACCAGAACCCGTCGTCGTCGGCCGACGCTGTACGACCGCCTTCGGCAAGCCCTTTGGTGGCGACGGGCGGGTCATCAGGACCGACGGACGATGTCGTGTCCCTGAGACCGCCGGACGCCGTCGCCGGCAGCGCGGCCGCGTAGCGACGGGTCGGCCGGCGGCGGCCGCGCAGCTCGAAGAAGAGCGAGTGGTTGGGACGGCGGCCGTCCATGGCCGGGTTGGCGGCCGCCCAGGCGTCCAACTCCTCCAGATCGCCGCGGTTCGCCGGCAGCCAGGCGCTCTTGAGGATGAACGGGACGCCGCGCTCCTCGAGCAGCGAGACGCCCCGGCGAAACTCGGCGTACGACCCCCGCCGGCGGCTCACCGCCTCGTAGCTCTCCTCGCGCATGCCGTAGACGGTCACCTCGATGCGCTCGAGCGGCGGGACGCGGGCGAACAGGTCGGCGAGCCCGGGCGTGATCCGGCGGGCGTTGGTGAAGAGGAGCACCTTGAGCCCGCGCCGGCGGGCGGCCAGGTAGAGCTCCTCGAAGTCGTCGCGCAGGAGAGGTTCGCCGCCGGTGTAGCGGACGCTCAGAGCGCCGAGCTCGCACGCCTGTTCGAGCAGGTCGACGACCTCGGCGGTCGTCATCTCCCGCCGGCGGGCCTCCTCGTGGTCCTCAGGCAGGCAGATGCAGCAGTGGACGCAGTCGTTGTCGCAGCGCTCAGTGAGCTCGACGTCGAGCCGCCCGAGACGTCCAGACGGCGCCAATCCTGAGTCCGTCGTGCGATGAACGAAGGAGGCGTGCTCGGCAGTGCGTCTGTCGTTCATGGCCGCGTACCGCCTTCCTTCGCGGAGGCACTGGCCCCGCCCCTCGACAACATGGTGCGGCCTCCCCAGTCGAGCCTCAGCGATGCCCAATGGCCGCGCCGGAGGCCCAGGCCTTCAGAAACTGAGGCCAGTTGTCGACAGAAGGACTGTAGTCCACCATCGGGAAACTGGATATGGCCAAGGCAAGACCGTCGGATGGGGAGGAGCGCGCGTGACTCAGCAACCTTCGTCTCGAGCAGCACAATGGCAGAAGCCCAGGTTGATCGTGGTCTCACAGGGTCGACCTGAGGAGGCGGTCCTCGCGTCCTGCAAGGGCGACGAAGGCACCTACATCTTCGGTGAGTCGGACATCTTCACCTACTGCGCCTGGCCCGGCACCTGCGGGGGCATGTGCAGCGCCATCGGCAATTCCTGACCAGCACGCCACGATCCGCCAAGCGACGCCAGACGCGCCGCACAACGACTTAGCGCCGCCGTCGCGGTTTGAGTGACGGATACTCGCGGTCATCCGTTGCCTCTGTCGACGCGATCGATCTGGACCAGACGCTCGATGTGCGGCACCACATCGCCGCTCTTGTCAAATCGCATCTCGTACGCGGGGACAGTGGACACCAAGCGCTCGATCACGTCGAGCGTCTTCTCCCACCAGTCGGCGGTCACGAGCGGGCGGATCGTGCAGGCCGCCAGACGGGCTGAGAGACTGCCGCGATTCGTTATCTCGACCAACTCATTGCGCGCGTCCCCCTTCTCCGGGAAAATCAGCGCCCGCAGCGCCGCCTGGGAGGCCGACACCATCGGAACGCTGCCGTGACTCCAAGTGCCGTGCACCCAGAAGCCCGCTGAGGCGCCAGCCGTCCCCGCTCCACCCTCCGCCATGCTGTCACGACCGTCGTCGTCCGAGTCGCCCGCGGCGACGCGCGACGGCACCGGTGGCGGTCCGCTGCCCCAGTAGCGCACGATGTTGCGATCGTCGCACAGGACCTCCACCCGGTCGCCCAGCCGTTCACGCAGCATGCTCATCGTCGTGGACTTGCCGGCCTCCGAGTGGCCGACGAAGCACAGACCCGCGCCGTCAAGGACGACAGCCCCGGAGTGGAGGAACAGACCCTGCCTGTCCGCCAGCACACGGGCCAACAGGATCTGATCCGTTGGGAACATGGTCACCGCGGCCAGATTCCCCTTCTCCCACATGTCCGTCCGCGTGGTGCCGTTGTAGATGCGGGCCCGCGTGTGATCGTCGCTGACCGTCGCGACGCGATGGATGTCGACAAGCAGCCTGTCGTCGTCGCCCTCCCCTTCGCGCACGGCCGGGACGCCGAGATATAGCCACGACGATCCGAGACGGCGAATCGACCAAGGAGGTCGGCGGTAGACCTCCTCGCCGAGATTCTTCCCGCTCAATTCCGGCAGTCCGAAGTGATGCCGCAGACGAACGATGGGGTGACCGTCAGCGCCCTCTTCCCCGCCCTTTCGCGGACCGCCGTCCACCGGGTCCGCCTCGAAGTCGCGGAACTTCGGCGCGAACGTATCCTCGTGAATGGGCCGGTCCGAGTCCACCTGGATCGTCATCCCCCCGAGCTGCCAGGTCCGCCGATGCAGGTGGCGCCACTCGTCCTTGAACCGCCGTGCCTCGCGGGCCGCCTCACACAGGTACGCCACTCTGGCGCCGTGACGGCGATGCTCCAGGTACCCGTACACATCGCACCAGCGGCAGTCCTCGCGCAGGTCGCAGCTCCCGCAGCCGTCCAGGTACTCGACCCCGCCACGACAGGCGTCGGCAACCGCGGGTAGTTCCCTGTCCCAGACCCCCTCCAGCGCGCCCGGAGGGATCGACAGGTCGGCAAATCTACTCGTTCGCGCGTCGGCGCCAAGAGCACGGCCCCCAGACGGAGCCACCCCGCCGGAGGACCCCTGCGCATCGGCCTTCCGCAACCCGAACCGCAGCGCCGGATCCTTGACGAACGAGCAGTGCGCCACCCGGCCGTAGGGATCGACGTGAAGATCCCGACGGAGGGCGAGGCACTCGGCGTACACCCGATCGTCGCCGACGTCGGGCTGTGGGTGTTCCTGCCAGCCCTCGGACGCCGCAAGCCGGGCCTCAGAGTCGAAGGGGATCGGCTCGTCGAGCGCGATGACGTCGGCCGGATCGAGCCGCTGGCGGGCGATCTCCGCGTTGCGCCGCGGATCGCCACAGGCGGTCATGAAGAGCCACGCCGCCCCGGTCCGCCAGTGCGGGCCGAGCGACTGCGCCAGCTCCTGCATAGCCTGCCACTCGTGCCAGTTCTCGCGCATCGGAATCAGTTGCACGATGAAGCCCGCCCCGGCCTCCTTCAGTCGGGCGAAGCCCTCCATCGTCGCCGCGAACGACCCCGGCGTGCGCGTGACCCGGTCGAACACCTCTTCCGTCGCGCCGTACACGGCGATCATCTTGGTGCCCTTGCGCGTCAGGAGCCGGGCGATCTCCGGCGTGATCAGCGAGCCGTTGGTGTTGAGGGTGTAGCCGACGGCCTTGCGCGTGACGTAGTCGAGGATCTCCGGGAAGTCCTCGCGGAGCATCGGCTCCCCGCCGGAGATGGACCAGCGCCGAGTCCCCAGCGCTCGGGCCTGGTCAATGACCTCGCGCCAGTCGCCGGTGGTCAGCTCGGAGGCGCGCTCGTCCGCGGTATCGGCCGTCCAGAGCCAGCAGTGACGACAGCGGTTGGTGCAGCGGTAGGTGAGGTCGATGTTCGCTTCGAACGGAAGCCTGATCGCGTCGACGGAGCGCCTGCTCATCTCACCTGGCGTGGGTACGTCACCGACGGCTCACCATCTCTCTCACACGGGCCCGGGCTCAGGATTCTCCGAGCAGACTGCATAGGACGCATGGCCACTCGATGTAGCCTTCGCAGTTCGAGTGCCGCACGTCCGGCGGCACGTGGACCGGCCACGTGCTGTGCTTGCAGGTTCCCAGCACGGATTCCTCGGACCTGCCGCGCGACAGGACCCTGAGCCTCGGTTCGGACCATCGCACCTTGCGCTTCACGTGACCCCCTCTTGTGACCGTCAGCCCCACTCGCCCGACGCTCGCAGGACTACCCGTCGAGAACCTACCACAGCGCAGACGCGTCGTTTTGCCTGTGCCCGCGACGTGGAGGACGGCCGTCACGCAGAACCGGTCATCATGACCCCGCGCGCTCACGATCCCCCGCAGGACCGCGCTCGTGGAGCAGCAGCCGCATCGCCAGAAGCTCGCGCTCGTACGGCGAGTCCGACTCGCGCAGATGGTCGGCGAGCGGTCCTTCCTCGATGGGTCGGAACCCAAGCCCGGCGTAGAGGGCGATGGCCGCCCGATTGCCCCGCGGCGCGGTCAACAGGAGGCGCTCCGCGCCCCGTCGGCGAGCGCGCGCGACCACCGCCTCAGTGAGCCGGCGGCCGATGCCCATGCCCCGATACGGAGTCCACACGACGAGCGCGTAGAGCCAGTCGCCGCTCCAGAGCGCATCGCCGGGCCGGACGACGTGCTGGACGACGCCGACCACCCTGCGACCGTGACGGGCGACGAACGTCGCCGACTCGTCCCCGCTCATGGGCGGCCCCGACGGCGCGGGACCCACCGGGCGGCCGGCGGCATCGTAATCCACGGCGAGCCCGAACCGGGTCCCCGCCTCGAGCGTCTCGCCCACGGCGGCCTCGGAGATCTCAACGGCCACGCCGTGACGCCGGGCCAGGCGGCGGTAGCTCCCACTCCGTTGCAGCCCGTGCAGCAGCGCTCTCGCGGCAGCCCGAGGGGCCTCGAGCACCCTGTCCGCCGGCCCGTAGCGGCCGGCCGGCACCAACCACGGCGCCCGTCTGCCCAGCCGACCGGAGCCGATCTCTCGCCGCCGCCCGCCGCGCTCGACCTCCGCGACCACGCCGGCGATGCTCAGGCGCGGGAACCAGCCGTCCGCCTCCAGGCGATCGTCGGCCCGAAGGAGGTACTGGAGCCCGCGCCGGCACACGACACGACGCACGATCACACAGCCGCCGCATCGCGCGGCTACGTCCACGCCGATCGTCGCAGCCGCTGGACCCGCCTCGTTCGTCGCAGCCGATGCGTCCGCCGCCGCCGCGTCCACGGACTCGGCATCCTCGGCGGGCTCGAGCGACTGGCCGGCATCCCGCCACACCGATCCCCGGGACACGTTCGCGACGATCACGTCGCCGACACGTGGTCGCCGACCGAGCAGAGGCCGCACTGTGAGCAGGTCCCCGTCCTCGATGAGCGGCCGCATCGACGAGCCTCGGGCCGGGACCCGGGCGTCCTTGCCCCTCTCGACCAGCGTCTCCAGCAGGGCGGCGGCCTCAGGCCCGCAGATGGCCTCGGCAGATTCTGTCCGCAACTCCGTCGATGTCCCCATGCGGCCCTCGGTCGTGCGATTCCCGAGGGAGTCTACGCGAGGGACGAGGGCTCCGCGCTTCCAGTCCACCTACTGTCGCCGGTACAGGGCGCGACACTGCTCCCTCAGTGCGGCCACTCGTTCCTGCATCTCCGGCGATCCCAGCCTCTCCTCGAGAGTCGACGGCCTCGGGATCACCTGCTCTGGCACCGGACCGACGCGCTCGCGCGTCGGGCAGAGCTCCAGGATCGCCTCGACAACGTGCGCCGCCCGGACAGTCGACCCGGGGCGGAACCCCCTGCGTCGCAACTCCTCGTCGATCTCAACGAGGAACCAGAGATCCGGCATCGGGACCAGCGCGCCCGCCGTCTCAGACCGCCTGAGGATGACGATCCGCGCCTCGCCGTCTTCGAGCTCCCGCAGTGCCGCGGGCAGATTGTCGCGAAGCTCGCGCACCCCGGTCGTCAGCATCTGACGTGAGCGGACGCGCTTTGTGATCGGTCGCCAATTCCCGACATGCTGGTACTCCATGCCCTCGATTCAAGCGCCAACGGCGGCCGTCTGCCAGAGCCAGAAGGCGCGCTACCGTTGACGATCTCGCGCCCCACCGGTTCGCAATGCGCCCCGGAGCGCTTCGCGATCCGCCCCACAGCCGTCCACGATCCGCCCCACAGCGGTCCACAATCCGCCCCACAGCCGTCCACGATCCGCCCCACAGCGGTCCGCAGTCCCACCCCCTGGGGGCCAGACCCCTCATGGGTTGGTGGGCACAACGAGGGTCATCACATTGAGCCCCCCACTGGTGTCAAAGGCCCTCACGGGTTGGTGGGCACAACGAGGGTCGTCACATTGAGATCCCCCACTGGTGTCACAGGCCCTCACGGGTTGGTGGGCACAACAGCGGTCGTCACATTGAGACCGCCCCTTGTGCCCACCAACCCATGACGGGCGTGAGCGACCCCCCCACGCACCAAGCCGCCACATCCAGTTGCCACGCCCGGTTGCCACGCCCGGCCGGAGCTGTGGCGGACCCGGACGGGACGCTTGTGCCCACCAACCCGTGAGGGAGGCGCGCATAATGCCCTACGCACGCAGCCGCTGGGCTTGTGCCCACCAACCCGTGAGGGAGGCGCGCATAATGCCCTACGCACGCAGCCGCTGGGCTTGTGCCCACCAACCCGTGAGGGACGCGCGCATGCTGCCCTACGCACGCAGCCGCTGGGCTTGTGCCCACCAACCCGTGAGGGACGTGCAGACACTCCCGGACGCGTCCGCATGGCGGGGCGAGAACGGTGAAGGGGGAACCCACTCGCCCGGCGCAAGGCGGGGCGAGAACGGTGAAGGGGGAACCCACTCGCCCGGCGCGGAGTGTCCAGTTTTCACCCGGCGTCGACAGGCGGCGGGCTCAACGTGAGTCGGGCGTGAGACTCAAAGGGAGTCGGGCGTGAGACTCAAAGGGAGTCGGACGCGGGGCTCAGAGTGAGTCGGGCGTGTCCGTTTCGACGTCGGTGGCGTACGGCGGCCACGAGTAGGGCCGCTCGAAGAAGCCGGGCGGGCAGGTGAGGTCGCGCACGGCCTTGATCACCCGGGCCGGATTCCCTACGACCACCATGCCGGGCGGCACGTCCTCGGTGACGACCGAGCCCGCCCCGACCAGCGCCTCGGCCCCGATCTCGACTCCGGGCAGGATGGTCGCGTTGGCGCCGATGCGCGCCAGTCGCCGCACGACCGGACCGCCCTTGCACTCACTGTAGCGGGGACACTTCATCGGATGAGGGTCGTCGGTGAACGTGACGTTGGGACCCACGAAGACATCCTCTTCGATGGTCGTGAGCTCGAGGAAGCAGCCGGAGTGGATGCGGACCCGATCGCCGATGCGGTTGCCATATTCCAGCACCGCGTTGGTGCCGATGGAGACGTCGTCGCCGATGACGTTGTCTTCGCGGATGCTGGCGCCCTGGCCGGTCTGCAGGCCGGCACCCGCGGTCGTGCCGGCGTAGATGGTCGTGAACGGCCGGATGACGGCGCCCGGACCGATCGTCAGCGCGAGCCTGCCCTCGGCCACCCCGCGCGGCGGCATGCCCAGCACGCACGGCGGGTGCAGGGTGCTCCCCTTGCCGACGGCGACGTTCGGCGCGATACGGACGCCGTCGGTCCGCGGACCCGGGTCCTCGGGGCGCCCGTCCATCAGCCCCCACCTTCGAGAGGATGCCGCCAGCGAAGGCCGGGGAAGCGGCCGAAGTCACGGTCGGCGGTCACGAGCTCCGCGTCGAGATCGACGGCGATCGCCGCCAGGTACGCGTCCGCGACGCGGGCGCCCTTGACGTCCGCTCGACGGCACATGTCGAGGAGTGTCCGCACGGCGCCGTCCTCCAGGGGCGGCGCGATCGACGCCGGCGCCGCCAGCACGGCTTCAACGAAGCCAAGCGCCTGGTCGAGACTGCTCGGACGCTCGAAGATCCTCGGATTCGTGACCACGCGCAGGAAGCCGGAGACGACCGGAGCGACCACAGCGACCGGCTCCGGGCCGCCAAGACACTCCTGGAGCCAGGCGCGGTAGGCGGCGGCATCGGGCGTGTCGTCGCGTGCCGCGGACACCAGCACGTTGACGTCGGGCAGTATCACGTGTCGCCCGGCTCTTCCGGCTCGTCCGAAGACCAGGCGGTGTCGACCCCGTCCTGAGCAAACCCGGATCCGCTCGCTTCGCCGGGAGGGCCGACGCCAAGTCGGCGGTCTACCTCCTCATCGGCGATGGCCAGCAGCCCCGCGCTGCTGTCGAGGTCGACGCCGGGCCGCAGGCCGCCGCCGCCGATGACCGGCAGTTCGACGGGGCCACGTTCCATCGCCTCGCGCCGCCGCGCCAGCATCTCCACGAGCGCATCTTGGATCACGTGACTCAGCGTGCGATGGCTGCGCGCTGCGAGCCGCTTGTACTCCGCCAGGACGCGGTCATCGATAGTGAGCGTCGTCCGCATGAGGATCTCCATGCATCAAAGCATCGCCTGTCTACATCATAGCATCAATACCCCGGGGGAGATGATGATCAGCACCGCACGGGGGTGACGGCGGCGGGTGCCGGCTTCTCGTCGCCCCGGCCGTTGAACGCCCGGACGTCGACGGCGCAGGAGCCGCCACGCAGCGACGCCTCGGCGGCCTCGAGCACCTCGACCACTCGCAGCCCGGCGGCGCCGTCGCTCAGCGGCGCGGCGCCGCTCTCGATGCACTCCAGGAAGTGCAGCGCCTCCGCGCGCAGGGGCTCGATCGAGTCGAGCTTCGGCGCCACGATGTCGCCGGTGTGATAGCTGACCTGGTACTCCTCGTAGGTGGTCGGCTCGGCGAAATCGGCCCCGTGGTCGTACACGCGTACCTTCTCGTCCGGCAGCGTGTCCTCGTAGAGCACCATCTTCTTGCTGCCGACCACCACCGTCCGGCGCAGCTTGACCGGCGACAGCCACGAGACCTTGGCCAGCGCCACGAGGCCGGAGCGGTACTGCAGGTTCACGAACGCGACGTCGGGGATGTGCTCGTGGAGACACCCGCGACCGGTGACGCTCACGGAGGTGACCTCGTCGTGTCGGCTGGCGTGGTGGTCGGTGAGCCAGTAGTCGAGGATGGAGAGGTCGTGCGTGGCGAGGTCCCAGACGACGCTGACGTCCTTCTGGTGCAGCCCCAGGTTCACGCGCTGGCTGGAGACGTACCGGAGATCGCCGAGCTCGCCGCTCTCGATGAGCTGCTTGACCTTGCGGACCGGCGGACTGTAGACGAACGTGTGGCCGACCATGAGCGTGAGGTCGCGAGCGCGCGCGAGCTCGATGAGCTCGCGCGCCTCCGCCGACGAGGCCGTCAACGGCTTCTCGACGAAGGTGTGCTTGCCGGCCTCCAGCGCCGCCTTCGCGAGCGCATGATGCGTCGAGATCGGCGTGGCGATGAGGACGGCGTCGACGTCGGGGTCCTCCAGGACGCGCTCGAATGACGAGGTCGTCTGCACGGCCGGGTACCGCGTCTGGGCCTTCGCGAGCTGCTCCGAACGTGTGTCGCAGACCCACTTCAGCGTCGCGTTCGGGATCTCCATGTAGTTACGCAGCAGGTTGGGACCCCAGTACCCATGACCGATGAGCGCGACCGTCGTCATCTACCCTCCATCACTCGTTGGTTGTCGCTTGCGGGAACGCGTGACACGCCGGACGACACGCCGGACGACCCGCCGGGCGCGGCACGCATGCGGCGCAGGCGGTCGATAAAGACGCGCGGCGGCCGAGAGCAGACGCTCCGAGCGCATACGTCCGTGCCATGTGCGGCGCGCGCACCCCCCTCAGCCGCCGCCGCGTCCGTTGATGACCGCCGGGACTGTCCGGCAGCAGATCAGGATGTCGAGGAGCGGCGACTGGTTCTGCGCGTAGAAGACGTCCTGGAAGACCATCTGGTCGAAGCTGACGCGGCTGCGGCCGCCCACCTGCCAGACGCCCGAGACGCCGGGCACGGCCTGCAGACGCTGCCGGTGCCACTCGTCGTAGGCCTCGACCTCGTACGGCAGCGGCGGGCGCGGCCCGACCAGGCTCATGTCGCCGCGCAGGACGTTCCAGAACTGGGGCAGCTCGTCGAGCGAGTAGCGGCGCAGGAAGCGGCCGACACGGGTGATCCGCGGGTCGTCGGCCATCTTGAGCTCGGCGACCCGCTCCTCCCCGTCGCTCTGGTCGCACGCGTCCACGTCGCCACTGATGAGCGCCTGCACGTACTCCCTGTGGACGTCGTGGTGATCGCCGACGACCATGCTGCGGAACTTGAGGAACTCGAATCGCCGACCCCTGGCGCCGATGCGATGCTGGCGGTAGAGGACCGGACCGGGTGAGCTGAGCTTGACCGCGAGGGCGATGACCGCCATCGGCACGGCGAGGACGAGGAGCGCCGCGGCGCTGGCGGCGATGTCGAAGGCGCGCTTGGTGGTGCGCGCCATGCCGTTCGGCGGCTTGGCGCGTACCTTCACGACCGGCGCCTCGAAGAGCTGGAACAGGACGCGGTTGCTGTGGACCGGCCGTAACAGGTCGCTCATCACGTAGACCGTGCCGTAGCGACGATCGCGGGCGGCGTCGACGGCCGGCAGCACGTCGTGCAGCGGCAGGCCGTCGGCATCGATGAAGATGCCGGTGACCGGCCGGCCCTCCTCACGAAGCCGGTCGAGCGTGGCCGTGAGCTCCGCGGGGCAGTCGCACGGGCAGCGGAGACAGTCGGGCATGTCGCTGGAGGAAGCGCCTTTGCCGCTGGCGGCCGGGAACGCGACGCCCGCGTCGGCTGCCCTGGCGGCCGGCAACGCGACGCCCGACTCGGCGCCGCCCGGGAATGCAGCGCCCGCGTCGGCACTGCCAGCGGCCGGGAACCCGACGCCCGCCTCGCCGTCGGGCCACGTGGCAGGGCACTCCGATCGCCGCCAGCGCGTGAAGCCCTTGAGGTCGGCCAGCCGACGGGCCAGCACCTCGGAGCGGGCCGAGTGGCCGACGAGGAGCACGACCGGCCGCTCGCGGTTCACCCAACGGCCGTACAGCCGCGCGAAGCCCCCGATGCGCACGAAGGCGTCGAGGGCGAGGAACAGGAAGAACGTGCCGAGGACGACGAACCGCGACTGGCTCACGTACGGCGACTTGACCAGGTAGACGGCAGCCGCCGAGATCACGGTCGCGACCAGCGTCGCCTTGAACAGCGTCCGCAGCAGGAGCGGCCGGAAGACGAAGACCTCACGCTCATAGAGCCCGAAGGCGAAGAAGCAGAGGAGGGTGACGCCGAGCATGAGTGGGAGTGACCAGTCGACGCCCAGGACACCGCCCTGGAAGTAGGAGGCGAAGGCGTCGGCACCGCGGACGAGAAGGACGACCAGGTAGGCGATGACGAACACGACCGCGTCGAGCAGTAGAGACACGCCCGCGCACACCAGACGGTGCGTCATCTGACCCCTCCCCAGCATGTGTCGGCACCTGCGCTGCAGACCTATGGCGAGTACCCGGGCACCGGACCTGCCCCTCCGGCTCGCACGTTGTCTACAACGGCGACGTCAGTGGACAACACTACCAAAGCCCGGTGACGGAACCAACGGTCGCCGGTTCTTCGTTGAGGCCTCATGCGGGAGTCGTCGCGATGCGGACGTCGCCGAGGAGTCATACTCCCAGTATCGGCCGCCAACCCTCGCGCCGTCACCTCCGCTGGACGGATGTACCACCGGCCGGGCGCCCGGCGATCCGCGCCCGGTTCGGCCCGTCCTGGCTCACCGCGCACGCGCAGCGTACCGCGCACGCGCAGCGTACCGCGCACCCCGCTCATCGTGCCCCGCGGCCTACCGCACCCCCGCAGCTCACCGCACCACGCGATGGGCGGCGAGCACAGCGCGTCGAGGAAGCGAGGTCCCCTCCACGCGGCTTCAGCAGATGGCCGCCACCGCTTCTGCCAGACGTGCCACGACGTACTCGATCTGCTCGTCGGTGATCTCCGGGAACATGGGCAGCGAGAGGATCCGTGGCGCCAGGCTCTCGGCGGCCGGGAAGTCGCCGAGGCGGTAGCCGAGGTGCGCGTAGGCCGGCTGCAGGTGGAGCGGCACGGCGTAGTGGACGCCGCTTTGCACGCCGGCCGCGCCGAGCCGCTCCCGCACCTCGTCGCGCCGACGTCCGCGGGCCTGGATGTCGCTGAGGCCGCGGCCGCGCAGGTCGGGCATACCGCGCGACTCGACGCCGGGGATGCCGCCGCCGTCGGGAGCCATCTCCAGGTCGCCCCAGAGCGGGTCGACGTCGCCGGTGCCCGCCGGGCCCGACGAGAGCGGATCCACGCCGTCGGCCATCCGCTCGCCTTCCATCGCCAGCTCCTCGGCCAGCAGGCGCTCGGCGAGATCGGTGGTGACGTCCTCCTCGTCGTCGCCGCCGAGGAGGCGCACGACGTACAGGTGGTACACCGGTTCGATGCGGATGCCGTCGCGAGCCAGCGTCGGCGACACGCCACCGGCCAGGCCGGAATCCTCCGCGCCGGCCGATCCCGCACCCCTCGCGCCCGCCGGACCAGCACCCTCCGCGCCGGCCGATCCAGCACTCCTCGCGCCCGCCGATCCAGCACCCCTCGCGCCCGCCCCGGCCTCGGCCCCGCCTCCGGCACTGAACGGGCCGCCCGCCGAGTCGTCGCTCCAGCCCACCGCCACCGGCTGCACGCCCGGCACCTCGCGCAACAGCTCGTCGTAGCGCGCCGCGGCCGCGCGGCGGGCCTCGTTCCACCGGGGTAGCCGCTCGAGCTTGCGCGTCAGGAAGGCGGCCTGCAGGTTGTGGAGCCGGTCGCAGTAGCCGACCACCGAGTGCACCTGCTTCTCTGCCTGTCCGTGATTGCGCAGCAGGCGGAGACGCTCCGCGACCGCGTTGTCAGACGTGACAACGGCGCCGCCGTCGCCGAGGGCGCCGAGGTTCTTGCCGGGGTAGAAGCTGAAGGCGGCCGTGACGCCCATGCTGCCGCACGACCGGCCGCCGCTGCCGTCGGCCGCCAGGCCGTACCGCGCCCCGTGCGCCTGACAGGCGTCTTCCACGACGGCCAGGCCGTACTCCTCGGCGACGGCCGTGATCGCCGTCATGTCGCACGGCCGTCCGTAGAGGTGCACCGGCACGACGGCGCTCAGCATCCCCTCGCGCTCCTCGCAGACGGCGGCCAGCGCGTCGGGGTCGAGCAGCGCCGTCTCGGGGTCGCAGTCGCAGAAGACCGGCACGGCGCCGATGTGGCTCACCGGCTCGACCGTCGCGATGAACGTGTTGGCCGGCACCACGACCTCATCACCGGGTCCCACCCCGGCGCCGAGCAGCGCCAGCTTCACCGCGTCGGTCCCGGAGCTCACGCCCACACAGTGCTCCGCCCCGCAGAACGCCGCGAACGCCGCCTCGAACTCCTCCAGCTCCGGCCCCAGCGTGTACGCGGCGCGGTCGGCCACCGACCAGAACGCCTGCTCGTAGGCGTCGCGCAGCTCGGCGGTCTGGGCCTTCAGGTCGACGAACGGAACATCCATGCGGCTACTCCTTGCGGCGTACTACGCGAGTGCTATCGCAGCCGGCGGTGCCTCGGCCCCCACCGGCCTCAGTATCTGTGCCACCACGATCACTGATCGTGCCCACCAACCCATGAGGGCTCTGACCCACAGACCCCGGCGCCGGTGCTCACCGACTCCGGTGCTTGTGCCCACCAACCCATGAGGATGTGCCCACCAACCCATGAGGGGCGCCGACCGGGATCAGCGCGGCCCCCCGAACAGGCACCGCTGCGCGTTGTCGGCGAAGAACAGCTCCCGCACCTGCGGCTTCACCGCCTCCGTCCAGGCCTCGATGGCGGCGTCGAACTCCACCAGCGGGTAGTCGGTCCCGAACAGGCAGCGGTCCTTGAGGTACGAGTTGACCGCCTGCAGCGTCGCCTCGGGCAGGTACTTCGGCCACAGGGCGCTGAACTCGAGGTAGATGTTGGGGTGCTTCTGCGCCACCGCCAGCCCCAGCACCCCGAACCCGTTACCGGCGTGCGAGATCACCAGCTTGAGGTCGGGGAAGTCGATGGCGATGTCGTCCATGTACTTGGGATCGCCGAGCCACATGCTCTGGAAGCGGTTGTAGTGGAGGCTGCCGTGGACGATGGCGACCAGGTTGTTGGCCTCGCAGTACGCGTAGAGCGGATACAGGACGCTGGCGTTGGCCGGCACGCCCCAGATGTAGGGGCTGATGTTGACGCCGAGGAAACCGGCCGTGCGGCAGCGCTCGAGCTCCTCCAGGTTGCGCCGCACCCCGTACTTCGGGTGCACGCCGGCGATGTAGTAGAAGGGGTCGGCGTCGCCGAGGGAGTCGCGGACCTCCAGGAGGTGGTCGTTGTCCTCGATGGAGCCGCCGCACACCACGCCGTGGGCCACGCCGCCGCGGTGCATGTTCTCGACGTAGTCGGGCACGGTCATCGGCGTGAGCCGGGGGCGCATCTTGTAGAGGTCGATGTACTGGGAGAAGTGAGGCGCCGGGTCGTCAGGGTCCCACGGCTTGAGCATGTGCTCTGTCCGCAGGCGTACGCGGAAATCGACGACGTCCATGAGCGTTCCTCTCGTCGGCGACTGCAGTGAGCCGTGAGCGCGGGGCGATCGGTCAGTCGGCGCCGCGGTCGTAGTCGCGGCCCTCCAGGACCAGCTCGGTGACGTACCAGTTGTCGTGCTCGGTCACCCGCGGGTCGTCCCGCAGCTCCTCCGGAACATACAGGAAGAACTGGCGCGGCCGAAAGCTCCTGCGGAAGGCGGCCGGCGACAGGATGCCCTTGTTGAGGAAGCCGGAGGCCCGCAGGGAGCGCGCCAGCTCGCGTCCGCGGCGCAGCGTGAGGCAGGTCACCTTCTCGGCGCCGAGCTCTTCGCCCCGCCCGGTCACCGCGGCGAGCAGGTGGCGATGGAGCGCCGGGCTCCTGCCCTCGACGATCAGGTCGACGAGCGACAGGATGCCGTCGCGGACGTAGTAGACGGCGTAGCCGAGCAGGCCGCCACCCGCTCCGCCGTCGCGGATCGTGAGGTACTCGTGCTCCAGGTACGGGTCGCGGTCGATACGCCACTCGAGGTAGCGGGCGGTGCGGTCGACGCTGATGCCGTAGGCCTCGCGGTTGCGGTCCCACAGCGCCTCGATCTCGTCGAGCGGCGCCGCGCCGGCCTTGTGCGTCTCTGCGCGATGGCCGCAGCCGCCGCGCCGCCGCAGGCGGCTGACGCCCTGCAGGGCGCCGGTGCCCAGGCCGCCGAACGCCGGCGCCAGCGCCTTGCCGGGCTTCCCCTTGGCGGCGGCGATCGAGCGCAGCTCGTCGCGCAGCACGTCCGGCTTGAGCCACAGCGTGTACCGCACCCAGTTGTCGAAGGCGAGGTAGCCGAGCTTGAGGCGGATCTTGCCGACGGCGCCGTGCGAGACCTGGCCGGCGGTCGTGAAGAAGAAGCTGTAGCGCTCCTTCTCCTTCTCGAACCACTCCTGCTCGTGGGGGAAGTAGAGCCCGGTCCGCCGGTGGTCGGGGTGGCTCATGCAGTTCTCGGTCTTGCCGGCGACGGTGGGCTTGCCGAACACGCTCAGCGGCGTCGGGATGAGGCTGTACTGGGCGATGAGCTGGTCGCCCTCGGGACGGTCGAGGTCGAACATGAGGTCCATGGTGCCGCGGCCGTCCCACGTCTCGAGCCACTCCCACGCGTACTGCTCGGGGGTGCGCTCGCGGCCGGTGATCATGGCGTAGAGGCGGTTGATCTGGGCCTCGTCGCCGGGGCGATACGGTCTGCTGACCTGGTTCACCGGGTGCACCTGCCTCGTTCTGCGCTGCCTGCGGACCGGCGTCACTTTAGCAGGTGGGCACTGCCCTCATCCGGTGCGCGGCCCTCATGGGTTGGTGGGCACATCGGCGCGCAGGGCGTGGCGGACGCAGCATCGGGCGACATCCTCATGGGTTGGTGGGCACATCGGCGTGCGAGGGTCCTGCGGGCGTGGCATGGGCGACGTCCTCATGGGTTGGTGGGCACAAGTCCGTGAGAGGCGGGACGAAGTCTGTCGCTCGGTGTCAGCCAGCGCTCGCGCCTATGGCGTACACTGGACGCGGCAATAGCTGGAGGTCGTCCCGTGGGTCCTGCCCTCGCACCCCCGATGGAGAAGCTGCCGGAGGCGATCGATCGTCTCGTGGAACAGTTCGATCCTCTGCGCATCGTGCTCTTCGGCTCGCATGTCCGCGGTGAGGCGCGGCCGGACAGCGATGTAGACCTGCTCGTCATCGTGCCCCACCTGGGGGACAAGAGGGAGACGGCCATCCGCATGTTGGCGGCTCTGAGAGGCCTGCGAGCCGCCATCGATGTCATCCCCACAGACCCCGAGGAGATCGCGCGTCGCGGCAACCTGCCCGGGGATGTCCTCAGGTCGGCGCTGCGCGAAGGGCGGACGGTCTATGAGCGCAGCACCTGAGAGCCGGACCGCTGAAGCGGCTCGGTGGCTGCGCTTCGCCGCGGAAGACCTCCGCGCAGCTGAGACCCTGCGCTCGTCCGCCGACCTCACCTGAGGTCCTCGAGTGCGAGCTGGGGCTGCCGAGGATGGCGTGCAACCTTGAAATATCAACATGCGGCGATGAGATTACAGGGCTGAGGAGCACCGCTAGATTGCGACAGCAATCTCCAACAGCGACTTCGGCTCGTTCAGAGGGACATTGTCGAAGGCGAAGAAGGCTCGCAGCTACTTCGATCCCGCCATTCGCGTGAGCAACTCCTGCAGATCCATGGAGAGGCCGGCGGCCAGCTTCCTCAACGTGTTCAGGCGCGGGTCGCGGTGTCCGTTCTCGATGCGACTCAACGTCTCCTGGGAGATGCGGGTGAGCGCCTCCACCTGCTCCTGGCTGAGGCCGCGCTCCTGCCTGATGCCTCTGATCCGCGCACCGGTCGCGGCGCGCTCGCTGTCATCTCGCCTGTCCAGCGCCGTTCCAAAGGCGGGATCCACCGCCGTCCGCAGGACCTCGGCGTCGATGTCGGCCTCCCGACCGCGCGCATCGGCCAGGACCACAGCTTCCCCGTGGTCGCGGACGGATGCGGATGCCGGGGTGAGGTCCAGGCGGACTGCGAACGGCAGCGTCGACCATCTGACGGCTCGCTGCAGTCCGTCGCCGAATTCCAGCCATAGCGTATCGTCCAGCGCCGAGAACCGCGCCTCACGGACGCGGTCGGTCTGCATGCTCTCGATCACCGCTGCGCAATGCCTGCGCACCCGATCGGCGATCTCGCCGAGTCCCGTCTGCTGCTCCACCTGGACCAGCGAGAACTTCTCGTCGTGAAGGCGTAATGCGATCGCCGGCTCAGCCAGGAGTTCCCGGTCCCGCCGGCTTCTCGCCACGAACACCACAGAGAGGGAGGGCGGCCCGGCGGCCAGGCAGGTGAACCTCTCCTCCGACGTCACCCTTGTGAGATCGGCGATCAGCAGAGTGCGTGCGGGCGGATACTGCCGAGAATCACGCAGCAACGCGCCCCACAGGTCTTCTCGCCGCCGCAGACGCAGGGCATCCAGTGCGCTCTCCACCCGACGGCGCAGCGTCGACGATGCGATCAGCGTCGCATCGTAGTCTATGTCCAGGCGTCCGGCCGGAGTCTCCATTCTCACAGTCCCTCGGGCTTCGTCACCGCCAGCGTCAGGAGGTTGACTAGACCGTCATGGCATCACCGTGGTAGATGCCAATCCTTTTACGTCATATGACGTTAGCATCATGGCTCATGGAAGTCAAAGATTCTGGTGGGTCTGGAACTGCAGCATGCCCAGCTGCGCAGCGTGCAATGATCTCAGCACGATCGGCACTGTCTGGCCAGAGTGCATGTGCATCGAGACGGTGACGTTGCGCCCCAGCTGGTGTTGACGATTCGCACATCCGCCGCGACCGTCGGCCGCAACGTCACGGGCGACGGATCAGCGAGCGCCGCACCAGCCGGCGAGCTCGGCAACGATCCTCTCCCCCGCCCTGCCGTCCCAGAGCTCGGGGCGGCGCGAGGTGTACGCGAACGACGCACCTTCGGCGCGCGGTCGATCGGTGACGTGAGCGGACGCGGTGACCGGGTCGGGCGACGCGGTGCCAGCCCGGGCCGTGCTCGCCAGGGTCTCGCGGACGGCGGCGAGCATGCCGTCCGGGTCGCTGGGCGGGATGAGGCGGTTGGTGCCCTCGATGATGGTCACGGGACGTTCGGTGGTCTCGCGGGCGGTGAGACACGGCACGCCGAGCACAGTGGTCTCCTCCTGGACGCCGCCGGAATCGGTGACGACGAGGCGGGCGTGCTCAAGCAGGGTGAGGAAGTCGAGGTAGCCCAGGGGGTCGATGAGACGCAGGGACTGGGCACCAAGGAGCTGGGTGACGCGGGCACGGGCACGGGGATGGACCGGGTAGACGACCGGCACCTCCCTCCCCACCTCCGCCAGGACCGCGAGGACGCGGCTGAGGTCTTCCTCGGAGTCGACGTTGGAGGGCCGGTGCAGGGTCGCGACGCAGTAGCCCCGGGGCCGCAGGGCGAGGCGCTCGAGGACGTCGGACGAGCGGTAGGCGGTGGAGGCGCGGGTGCGGTCGAGACTGTCGATCATCGTGTTGCCGACGAAGCGGATGCGCTCCGGGCCGATGCCCTCGGCGGCGAGGTTCTGGTCGGCGTCGCGGCAGATGGTGAAGAGCAGGTCGCTCATGTGGTCGGTGAGGATGCGGTTGTGCTCCTCCGGCATGGAGGGGTCGCGGCTGCGCGACAGCACTCAAGGAGACTGACGGATGATGTTCAGGAAGGCCGGGGGGTGACGTTCGCTAGGGTGGACTCGTAGACCTCGAGGTATTGGTCGGCGATGCGGTCCCAGTCGAAGCGCTCGGCGACCCAGGCGGCGGCCTCTGCCGTGAGCGACCGCCGCACCTCCGGCTCCACGGCCAGCAGTTCCTGCGCCCTGCGGGCAAGGTCGTCGGGGTCGCCGGCCCTGAACGTCGGGAACCACTCCGGCAGGACGGCGGTGTTCTCGGGGATGTCGCTCGCCAGCGTGAGTGTCCCCTGCCCCACCGCCTCCAGGAGCATCATCGACATCGCCTCGACCGTCGACGGGAAGACGAACAGGCGTGCCTGGCGCAGCAGCCCCATGAGCACGGCCTTGTCGTCGAGTCGCGGCACGAACCGGACGTCGTCCCGGGCCGCCGCGCGAAGCTCGTCCTCGTGACCCGGCGCGTGATACAGGTCCCCGACGACGAGCAAGGGCTCGTCGGCCACCTGTCGGTGAGCCTCGAGGAGCGTCAGGCAGCCCTTCGTCGGGTCGACACGAGCCGCCGCGAAAAGCCAGAAGCGGTCCGGTTCCAACCCGAGTTCACGGAGCAGGGCGAGCGCGCCAGCCTCGTCGACTTCGGGGCGGGGATCGACCCCGTTCGGAATCCACGCCACGTGACGGCCGTAGTCGCGAGAGAGGCGCTCGGCCTGCGGCCGCGCCACCGCCGTCGCCACCGACGCGCTCTTCACCGATGTGCGCTCGACCGACCTGATGAGACGCCGGGCAGTCGGGCTCCACTTCTCACGTTCGTAGGCGGGCCCGTGATACGTGGTCACGACGGGGAATCGCGTGCGCAGCAACGGGAGGATGAAGGCGTTCTCGGCGCCGTGCAGGTGGATGACGTCACAATCGCTCTTGAGGAGAGCATCGGCTGCATACCTGAGTTGCAGGGCAACTGGGCCCGCGTGCTTGCCCTTCGGCGCCGACAGCGCCTGGACCCGCACCCCACCGACCGGCTCACCGGAACACGTGGCGCGGCTCGCGTAGACGGTCACCGCATGGTCCCGAGCGTGGCGAACGGCTACGGCCTCGACGACGCGCTCGGTGCCGCCCTTCGACGGGATGCCCTTGGAGCCAAGGTGGGCGATGCGCATCGCGATCAGTCCTCGAGCCGGACGCCGCGGCCGAGGGCGAGCCGGGCCTTGTTCCTCATGACCCACCAGCTCGCCTGCGGCAGATGATGCTTGATGGCAGGGACCGCTGTCCCCGTCATCCAGCAGCGCGTCTGGCACTGGGTGACCTGACGACGGACCTCCTCAGCCCGGGGGCTGTTCCAGAGCTCGTCGAACGACTGCTCGTGGAGGTTGCCCATGCTCCCCAGGTTCAGGTCCCACGCGTTGCACGGATAGACCTCGCCCCAGGGGTCCATGAAGAAGATGTCGGTGCCGGCGGTGCAGGCCAGGCGACGATCGGCGCCCGCGACATAGTCGACGAGGCCCCGGCTCAGGTACGCGCGGAACCACTCCTTCGGCCGACGGGACCTGAGGAACGCCTCGATGAGTCCGCGGATGGCGTCCTGCACGGCTTCCACGTCCTCGATCTCATTGTCGTCCTTGTGGAAGTAGAAGCCATTGTGCGGCACGGCGGTGGCCAGCTCGGCTCCCAGCTCCGAGACGACCCGGTAGAAGGCGAGCACGTCGTGTGCGTTCTCGTCCTGGATGGTCAGGGCGAAGCCGAGATCCTCGACACCGGCCTCTCGCAGCCCCGCGTAGGCCCTCATGCCGCGCTCGTAGCCGTCCTTGAGGCCCCGGATGTGGTCGTTGGTCTCCGCGAGGCCTTCCAGACTGATGCGGATCGTCAACTGCGGGTGCCGGCGGCCGATGTCGACGAGCTTGTCGGCGAAGTAGCCGTTGGTGGAGATCTCGAGACGCTCCGCCTTCGGCAGCATGATCTCGATGACCTCGTCGAGATCACGTCGCAGCAGGGGCTCTCCGCCGGTGAGGTTCACGCGGCCGAGTCCGTCGGGCAACTTCCGCAGCAGTTCGGGAGAGAACTCCTCCGAAGACTTCGACGGATTCGCCCACGTGTTGCACATGTGGCAGCGGGCGTTGCAGCGGTAGGTCAGGATGAGTGCGGCATCCATCGTGGACAGCCTATCAAGGCTCAATTCGGGAAGGCATGTCTTCTATCTCAGGCCGAAGGACTCGCATGAGGGCCGCGTAGTGTGCCTCGGGCGAGTACCGGTCGCGAGCCAGCCGAGTTGCTGCCTCGCTCATGATTGACCGTTCGCTTGCGTTCTCCGTCAAGTCGATCATTGCCTCGCAGAGTGCAGCTGAATCGTTGGGGGGGACCAGCACGCCGGCTCTAGTATCCGCCAGGGCTTCGGTCAACGATCCGATGTCTGAGGCGACGACGGGTGTGCCCTCGGCCAGGCTCTCGAGGAGCGAGTTCGGGAGGTTTTCCGGCCAGATTGATGGGACGACGCTGAAGATACTGGCCGCGAGTACACCTCGCACCTGGTTTGCGGACAGGCCTCCAAGGAGTCGGACGCCTTCCGTCTCAATGTTGGCATAGGTGGACAGCAGGTCTCTAGCCGGACCAACCGAGGCGTCTCCTGCCACGACTAGATCGGGAGTCTTGTCGCTTGACTCACGACGCATGCGCAGGTACGCATCCAGCAGCACGTCTACGCCCTTCTTCCTGTCAATCCGACCGACGTAAGCGATATGCGCCCGTCGGGCGGACTGCACAGGCTCGAGCGACGGGGGCACGAAAGTAGGAATGACGGTGACGCGCTCTCCGGCGACGCCCGCTCGCGTCAGAATACCTCGAGCGAACTGCGTCGGTACGATGAAGCTCTCAGGAAGGTCGAAGTACCCGTGCCGCCGAGCCCAGACGGTGGCGGCCGCATTCAACCCCGACGCAAGCCACGATCCGTGCACGCAGCGATGACGCACACTGGGAAGCAGACCGCGGTCGACGCAGTCGGTGCACACGTGGCCGCCCCTCAACAGATGTGAGCCCGGGCACACCATCGCGAAGTCCGATAGACGCACGAACGACGGAACGCCCGCATCCGCCAGCGCCACAAGCACCGAGGGAGAGAGCTTGCGCAGATAGTGTAGGACGATTGCCACGTCCGGTTTCGCCGCGCCAACGAGACGGCTAACAGCCCGGTACACCTCCCGAGAATACAAGGTCCGCTCGACACTGCGCCAAATGCTGTGCGGAGTCACGCTCTGCTGCTCCAGCAGGTACTCGTCGCGACCCGCGATGGGTTCCACGAAGTACTCGCTCCAAGCACTGGGCTCGTTCTGGTCGTAGCGAACCGAGAAGGACACGATCTCATGACCGTGAGCTTCAAGGAGATCCGTGAGGTTGAACATGTAGCGCTCAGGCCCCCCAGAGACGAAGTACCGATAGTTCGCGAGCAGAATCCGCAAACAGCCTCCTACGTGCGCATCACCCGACAGCCATGCGGGACGCCCCCAACGTCTGGGTCCCCACCCAACCACGCATGAGAGAGACCCATTTCTCGAGTCAAGGCGTGGTCAGCGTCCGCCACCGGGGCTGTCCCCGCTGCAATGCCTCGCGGTAGACGTCCTCGGTAGCTGCAATCATTCTCTCCACACTGTAGTCGCCCAACACGAGCGTCCTTCCGCGAAGGCCGATTGTCTTGCCCTCTTCTCGGTGATCCCGAAGCCATCGGAGGCGATCGGCGAGGCCTTGCGCGTCCCCTGCCTCTACCATGAACCCGTTCACTCCATGCTCGACTAGCTCCGCGTTGCCCCCGCCCCGGCTGCACACCACCGGCAAGCTACACGCCATGTACTCGAGGATTGCGTTCGAGCACCCTTCGAGATGCCGACCTCCCGCCGTCATTAGCACGCCGCAGTCGCACAAGAGAAGGCCTTCAACGACGTCGTCGCGGCGACTGAACTCCATGACCCCTGCCTCCACAAGATCGCGAGCCGACCGCTCTAGCCCAACACGCCCCGGGCCGTCGCCGACGGCTAGGAAGCGCACCGAGGAGCCACCGACATCCTTCGCGAGGATCCTCGCTGCATTGATGAACGCGGCGAAATCCTTTTGCTGGGTCATCCTGCCGACCATGGCAACCGTGAATCTGTCGTCGCCACGAGGCGGCGCGTGCAGAGGGATTCTCGCCGTGTCGAACCCGTTCCTGATCACCCGCACCCGCTCGTGCGGAACCTGGGCCGCATCGAGTCCTGCCTTGCTGTTGGCCACGACCATGGTGGCGTGTCGAAGGGCTAGCCTCGACCGATAGCGGTCGGAGAGGAACACGTTGCCATTCCTAATTGAGCCGTCGATGAGCGCAACACCGAAAGCCGAGCAGGCCGGCAAACTCATGACGGACGTCATGTAGCCCCAGGAGTGCACAACGTCAGGGCGCCATGAAGCGATAGCGCCCCAGAGCCGCAGGAAGGGCAGTGGATCCCAGCGCCAGCGACGCTGAGCCACTCGAAGCTGCACGCGCCGCTCCCGAAGGTACTTCGCGAAAGGGCCCGCCCCCACTGAAAAACACCGCGCCTGCCAAACCTTCGGGAGATGAACGAGAGTCAACGCCATCTGCCGCTCGGCACCCCCATTGCCAAGTGAATCGGTAACGATGAGAACCTTGCGAGACGCTTCGCCCGCCGTGGCCGAAGGCGATTCGGCGAGGCTCCCGGATCCCCGCATCAGGACTCGGGCTTTGTGACGCCGGCATTCGCTGCCGTCAGCCAGGTCTCGGCTGCATCCCCGAACAGCTCGAGCAGCAGCCAGTCCACCCACAGCTGCTGCGGCTCAACGTGGCCAGGCACGAAGTCCAGCGAGTGGCCGACCATACGGTAGTGCCCCGGGGCGTCAAACACGGCGCGGTCAACGTACGCATAAGACATCTCCACCACTACGAAGTCATCACCGGCGAACAACAAATCGTAGGCCATGGAATCGAAGGCGAATCTTCTGTTCAGGTCGATGCAATACCTGACTGCCGCCTCGGGAACTGGGCTGTCGTAGTCGAGCAATCCGCTACCGCTCGCGCGGAAGTCACCAGGCCGGTTCTTCCGCCAGAACCCAACCGCGAATCTGTCTCCGATGACGGTGATGCGGAGATCACCGTCGTTCCCAGGAACGAACTCTTGCCAGTAGACGAGGTCGAAGTAGTCCTCGATGAGAAGCCTTTGCCGCACTTTCGACCAAAACCACCTCTGCCACGGCAAGCATGACAGCGCTCTCAACAGTGCCTCTCTCCTTGAGTCAGCCGAACGGCGAAAGTCGCGCCAGCGCTGCGCGCACAGGAGAGAGTCGATTGCCTGCTTCGCCTTCTCCCTAGTGCGGATGAGGCGAACATTGCTGCTGCTGGCCCCGTGGGAGGCCTTGAAGACCAGCGGCAAGTCGGACCCCGTCAAGTGTTCCATGGCATCGTGGTGACTTGAGGTGACGACCGTAGAGGGTACACGAACTCCACACTCACGGAACATGTACGTCTGGGCGGCCTTGCTGTCATAGTGCCACAGAGTCCGCACGTTGGGTACGACACGGATCCCCAGGAAGTGCTCCATGAAGAACACCTTCTCCTTGAGGACGGTAGCGCTGCCAGGGCCGTAGTAGATCGGACGCCAAAGAACGGCATCGTGATCACGGACGCCCTGGGCCCAGTCGTCGCGTTCCATATCTACAAGCTCGACGATGATCGGGGCACCCGCATCCCGCCGGCGCTCCAGTGCCACCCGGAACCCGTCGTGCCAGCCATCTTCAGAGCATCCAACGACGACAGACTTGCCGCCGTCTTCGACCGATCGACCACTATCGAACGCTCGAGATCGCGCGGAGGACGAGTCGTTTCCGCTGAGTCGCACGTTAGTCATTCGAAGATGCCTTTCATCGATCACGGTCTATCTGCTTGCGCGACAAGTACGACAGCAGCCCAGCGGCAAGTCCACTCGGCTTCGTGATGGTCCTCAACAGACACTATCCGGGCGCCTACGCTTCGACCGATCTGACTTGTCTGAATCCGCCAGTCAGGGTCTCAACCCACCATGCGTCGGTCTCGAACAGCCGTGATGAATTCGGCAATGCGACGGCCGTGGCGAGCAGCGTCGAATTCCCTCGTGGCAAACTCGCGACCCGTCTCGCCAATCTCGGCCGCCTCCTGCGGGTTCTCCAACAGCCGAACAACCCTCTCGGCGAAGGCCTGGATGTCTCCCGGGGCGACCAGCAGCGCTTGGCTCCCGTCGACTAGGTAATCGGCGATGCATCCGGTCGAGGTCACCACCACTGGATTGCCGGACGCCAAGTACTCCGCCAGCTTCGTGGGGAAGCCGGCCGCCGAGTACTCTGCGGCCTCACGCGGAAGGATCAGGACCCTGGCAGAAGAGATCTCTGCGAGAGTCCTTTCCCGATCGAGGTGTCCGGTGAAGCGCACCGCCGAAGCGACGCCCAGCGCTTCCGCCCGCGTCATCCACTGAGACAACTGAGCCACGCTCGCTCCGCCCCCGACTATGATGAGAGACGTGCCGTGCACACGCGCGCGAACCCGCGCGAGAATATCGATTGCCGCATTGATCTCTGCGACATGAGTCAGGCTTCCGACGAAGACCAACTGAGAGTCCCTCTGGGCGAGGGGAACGTCGCAAGTGGGAGTGTCGGAGAGAGAGGTCAGGATCGGCACGACCAGTATTCCCGCATCCGAACGCATTCGTCTGCGGTAGTGCTCCTCCAAGTACGGCGAGATGACAATCGCCCCATCGAGGGCCGCGTACGCGAACCTGTCATGAAGCTTCCGAAGTAGGACACGCCTGGGTGATCTAGTATCCGTCGCGAAGGGAAGGTCTGTCGCGTTCTTCAGCAGCACACCGCCGCGAACTCGAACCGCTAGTCCCACCATCAGCGGGAGAGCGACCGAATCACCTGTCAGCAGAATGGCAGCGTCAAAGGCACGACGTCTCGTCAAGATACGGAACGCAGCGCTCGTGATGCCAACAAAATCCTGATATCGACGCACGACAAACCGGCTGCTCCTTGTCGGGTTGCCGGTCGTCCACAAGTACGTTCCGCCTTCAACCCGGCCGCGAATCCGCAGGCCGTCACCCTGACGTCCGTGGAGGCCATAGTGGCTCTTCGTCACCCAAACTTCCACTTGGCAACCGGCGTCGGATAATCCGTGTGCAAGGCTCAGCACTCTCGACGTCGCGCCGTGCCCTTCCGGCATCGTGAACGAGTCTCCTAACAGCAGAATCCTCAGCCCGCCGAAAGCCCGACAACCATCACCGCCTGCTCTAGTAGACAGCGCCGTCTCCCTTCTCCAAGCATCGTGCGTCTGTCGCGCTGGCGGTCGAGCGTATTGGACTCGCAATCGGGACGCCAATTGCCGCGGGCAGATAGCCCGCAACTAAGCTACACATCCGCCACAGCTGATGCCGGTTTGCCGACACGCCGGCCAGCGGCCGCTGCGCTCCTCTCGCCCGGACGAGCAACGCGGCGCAAGGTTCACAACGCGACAGTCAGACACCATATGACTCCAGCAACAGGTCGATCGGATCCACCATCTCTCCTTCGGCGGCGCTGTGGCCAACAGAACGCCGGTCCGCAAGTACCCTTCGTAGCACGGCAACTAGGGACACGAGGCTTCCAGTCTGGTGGACGGCAACTCCCTCTGGACGAGTTGCAGCATCGCTGGCAACGACTCGAGTCCCAACGTACAGAGCTTCCCTCACGCTGACAGCATCCCCATCCGAGGTCGACGGTCTCAGAACGATATCGCAAGCACTCCATAGGACTCCGACATGTCGAATCGGGGAGTTCACGAAGAGGACGGCCTCAGCAATGTCTAGCTCCAGAGCCAAGTCAACCAGTCGTCTCATTTGGCTGTCATCGTCCATAAGAGGAATCAAGAGGACCAAGCCAGTCTCGGGGTGATACTCTCGGACTGCCGCCAGCGCACGTAGTGAGAGGTCGAAGCCATAGAGGTCCCGACCCATCGAATCGGTGGCCAGTCTCCAGCCGTACGTGACAAGCATAGGGTCGTGAGCAGTACAGAAACCTGACACGAACGGCGGCAGGTCTCGCGGCATCCGATTCTCCAGCACGGGCGGGATGAACGCAGGCTGTACCACAACGTGAGCTCTCGGGGCACCAATCTCCACAAGCTGCTCGGCGACCCGATCGCTCACTGCAACGTACCTAGCTCTCCCTAGGCGGAAGAGAAGGCATGCCGCGAACCGGCTAGCCCGCGATGCTTCCTGGAACTTCAGAAGTGTCTGCTGATCGTGGAATGTCATGACGATGCGCTTGCCCAGGAGAGCATGAAGCAGGAGCGCGGGCGACCAATGCCATCCATCGTGACAATGGAGGACGCGGGAACAGTCCCGCCAACCGTAGCGCAGAAGCCATCGTCGCCAGGACAGACGCCCTGCTGCCGGCCGCACCCGACAACCATCAACCGATTCGGCCGTCGGCTGGCAATAGATGGTGACACAATGTCCAGAGGCAGCAAGGCGCTGACCCAAGCGGCGGATGTGTACGGACACTCCGCCATAGGGCGGCGGCAGCGGTCCGATAAGTCCGATTCGGCTTCCAGCACACCGTTCTTCCTGTTTCACAACCGCCTCAACTACGGGAGCCGAACTGAGGCCAAGCCACTTGACACTTCTGGGGTCCCTTCGGTGAATCGTCGCGCCTCAAGACTCGGCGGATCGAGGGGGCACCGGCCACAGCCCTCGACAACGGGCCGGCGTGGTCGGCCGGTGCAACCAGACATCGAGAAGCCCAACTGCGTCTCACGAGCACTGGTGACTATCGGATAGATCCCCATTCTGTGTCGGACTGCCGACAGATCACGCGACACATGCGGCGAAGAGAATCCTGCCCCCCGACAAGGCCTATCTGACACGAATCCCCCGCACGGATGGGAAGCGCCTGGAAGTGACCGCCAAGACATGACGAAGGCAGTTCGCGATGACGCGCGTGCCAATACATGGAGACAGGTTGAACGTGCGCAACAGGATGTGTCGAGTTCGGCCCGGCTGTTGCCGTACGTCCGCCATCGCGAGCGCTGTACACGCCGATACGACATGCTCGCGAATCTCCTTCACGGCAAGAGATAGTTCGCATTGTGGCGCAGCAGCTACATGCCGCAAGTAGCGGCGGTAGTGCTCCAAGAAACACCGCAACACCAAGAACTCCTGAGATGGTGCAATTGCCTGGGGTTGACCACAGGCCAGGCGTCGCATTCCCAGAAGCTGCTCGTTGTCGCCGGGCGCATTGTGATCCTGGAGTTGTCTGCGACTAATCGCCTCTGCCACAGCGTCCTGCCGAGCCCTGTTCGAAGCGCCCTTGGAATTCGGGTGCTGGCAGTAGACCAGTAGTGGCTTCGGGAGACATGCCAGCATGCCGAGGCCAGAGGCCCGGACTACGAGGTCGTAGTCTTGAGCGTACTCGAGACACTCCTCGTACATCAGCGGCGTTCCAACAGGAGGATGTCTCCGCCACATGAGCGAGCTATGGATGAAGGGGTTTCCGAACTGGAGCATCCACCGCAGGAATAGATCCGTGGTTCCTCGACGAACGGTGCCTCGCTCTCGGCCAAGGTCATCAACGACCGTTGCCGCAGTGCCAAGCAGCACCGTGTCCGGGTGTTGCTGCAAGTAGTGCACCTGCTGCGCGATCCGGTCCTTGCGCGAGAGGTCATCGCTATCCTGTCGCGCAATGTAGTCACCGCTCGCGACTCTTAGCGCTTGGTTCAGGCACCTCGTTTGACCGTAGTGTCGGGCATTTCCCAGCAGCGTCAGTCTTCCATCTTCGATAGTCCGCAATGCGTCAACAGTCCCGTCCTCAGATGCATCGTCAACAACAATCAGCTCCAAACGGCGGAACGATTGCCGCAAAATACTCTCTGCTGACGCAACTGCACGCGTTTCATCATTGCGAACCGCCATGACAACGCTGACCAGCGGGTCACGTGGTTGTGGTCGGCGGTCAGTCAACTTGCCAGCAATCGCTGCGCAGGAAGTCGGCCACTGCGAGATGCACGGCGTAGAGATCCAACTCATGGTCCTATGTCTAGGGCCTGGCGGAAGAGTGAACTCAGCCTGCCGCTCCAGAGGTGCTCCCTGAGAGTGCGTCGCTTGTAGGCCTCCGCGATTCGTCGCCGAGCCCTATCGTTGGACGTCAAGAACCTCGCCTTCTCGACACATTCCTCCAAGCACTCGAAATCGAAGTACTCAGTCCCTCGCTCGTAGAACTCGTCGAGCGCAGGGTTACGGTCGCAGAGCATCACAGTCCCCGTCGTGCCCATCTCGAATACCCTGCCTTTGATCTGATAGCGAGACGTCCACGGACTGTTGGCGTCTTTGGCTTCGCTGGGCTTCATCCTTCGGGCCATTGCCAACTTCTGCTCGTACTGGCTGTCAGCCAAGTCAAGCGGCGTGAATGACACTTTGGTGCGGCACCATAGGCTATTGGCCGTCTCATAGTCGATGCCTATTGACTCGCCGGTAATGCGAAGGGCTAGCCAATCGAGAAGAGCGCGGCGCGACCCACCACCGCCGCGCAGCGCATTTGAGGCAATCAAAGCCAACCGACTCGCCGTGCCATCGACCCGGCCAGCACCGTGACCGTAGACCTCAATAGGTGCCCGGCGGCGAAGCGCCGCGAGCCTTTGCGCGCGAGACGCATGGATGCCCCCAACGAAAGAGAGGGGAATATCTCGTCGCCGATCGTCGCCGACGAACCACCCTGTCGCAGCCCACTGACTGAGTAGCACGTTTGGGAATGATGGTCTCACCGCCTCGTATACATGCCGATAGGTCGTGACAACCCACGAGTAGCGAGGTGCCAGGACGGCGGACGAGTCTAGCCACCGAAAGTCATCGTCGCTGTCGAACAGAACCGTTGTGCTGTATTGCCTCGCCTCGTCTAGGACTTCCTCGTAGAACTCGTCGGAACTTGACTCGACCAGCACCAAGTCGAACCGCCCCCCACGCACTAGAGCGAGAAACGCGTCGTTCATGCCATCCTTGTTGCGTGCGGCCTGCTCACGATGGTCGAAATGGCAGACCGCATGTCCCATCTCGCGGGGAACATCCACGAAGTAGTAGTAGATGGGATTGACCGCTGCCCGATCACCGTAGTATGAATGGCGGACACACGTGAGGATCCGTAGCTTCCTCAACGTCGACCACCCACCACTGAAGGCTTCATCATGCGCCTCAAGCGCCGGAGGCGACGCAAGACTCCACGAGAATAGCGGCGCCCTGTTCTCTTGACTCTCCAAGACACTGGGGGCCTCAGCGTTCCGCTCCGCAGCAGCGACTCAGAGTATCCAGCTTCCGTTGACAGGCCGAACTCCTCCCACAGCCGCACGAACTCCGCGGCTTGGCCCTTCAGCGACAGATGTTCCTCCACGTACTCTCGAGGCGAGAACTCCTCCGCCCTCTCGAACATGGCTCGAATAGCGTCTGGCAAGTCGTCGGCCGACCAGACGCGAACGCCGCAGCGCTCGTCGAAGTAGGGGACCGTAGTCACCGCAAGAGTGGTCATCGGTTCATCGTAGGAGCCCCTTGGCATGTCGTCCGCCAGCGACGTAACGTCCCACACTAGGACAGGCACTCCTGCTGCAAGCGCCTCTTGCAGCGCAATCCCCTGGCTTTCGTGACACCCATGCCACAAAACGAAACGGCAGGATGCCAACAACTGCTTGTACTCTGCCTCAGCGTACTCGCCATACTCAAGCAGCTCATGCCGAAGCCCAAGTGCGCCAAGGCTGGCTTCGATAGCCCGCACCTCTGCCCGGTCGCGCCTCTTGTGGTAGAGGAGCACGAAGTCCTCCCGCTGCTCACCGTCTCCCGGTGCGAAATCGCGAGTGTCAATTCCCACCGGCCACGACCTTAGCGGCGCCCTAGTGAAGCCAGCGTATCGCCACAAGTCACAGATCTGTCTGCTTGGATGAAGGTAGAGAACATCCTCCAGTGTCAACTCAGATGGGACGTCCTTCGGCATGGAATACAGATTGGGTCCCACCACGGTGGCAACGTCCTCAGGGCGCGCATAGCTCAGGGCCTCGACATCGTCATGGATCCACAACCTTCGCGTTGCATCCAATCGCTGGTTCAGAACGTATGGGTACCCGATCATGTCAAGGCCTTTGCACAGGTTTGCCAGCACCTTCTGCGGGCCAGACACCGGGCCCTCCACTCGAGTTGAGACGATGTTGATCAACGGCGAGACTCCGATACTCGAGACGGGTGCAGGCCACCACCTTGTCTGATGGGTTCGTCGCGTCCCGATTCCAGCAACCCTGGGTGTGCTGCACAAGCCACGTGCCACCACGCACCTCGGCGCGCGACATACAGCAGAGCCAACGGCAGCATGCTGGCGACCGGATAGATACCCCACGCAAACGTCGAAAAGGTCCGCACGATGTCGTATGCGGCCAGACCAGCCAAGGCAGCCAGTAGCTCGCTGCCAGCTCCGTGTGGTGGCCGTACCGCTGCTGTTACAGCGAAGACCAAGTACTGGCCGTACATGGCTGCAAGTATGGCGAAGCCAATCCACCCCAAACTGAAGAGCACAGCCGCCCATGTCAGATCCCACAGAAAGACACTTGGGTTGTCCGCGTACGCAAGCCGCGCACGCGTTCCCTCAACGGAGTACCCAGGTCCGAGAAGCGGATCTGTTTCCTCAGCGACAGCAGCGCCGTCTTCAAACCAAGCGAGCCTTCTTGCGGTGTTCGATTCGGCAGAACGATCCGCAACTAAGGGCTCAAACCTCCCCACGGCGTAGCCTGCTTGACCGGGGGCGAAAAGGAGAAGCGCTGTCACTCCAAGTCCAGCCACGAGCGTGAGCAGAATGACAGTCCGCATCAACTGCGCAAACCTGCCGGCCGCAATCAGCCTTGCAATCGCGGTGCACGCGACGCACGCAACGATGCCGATGATTGCTGTTCGGGAGTACGAGAGAACGCAGCCCGCAAGTAGAACAGCAGTGCCGGCAACGGTCATTGGAGTCTGGCTTCGTCTCGCAACGAACCAAGCGACCGCCAGTGGCAGGAAGAAAGGGAGAGTGAGTGTATCCCTCACCAACAAGACTCCACCAGACTCAAATGGCTCCCAGCCAACATACGGATTGACCAACAGACCGACTTCCGAGAGGCAGTACATGGCTGAAAGGGGGACCATCAACCAAGCAAGCTTGTCGATGAAGTCGAGAACCTCCTCTACTCCACACCGCCGGAGGATTCCGGCCCACAGTACGAGGGACAGCGGAAGGTATGTCCAGTTGCGCATGGCGTACGGAACACCAAGTCCAAGGTGGCCATCGTCGATCCAGGCTATCGGTGCCTCCAGAGCCAAGACCGCGACTAGGGCAATCACAATCCACGTGTCGATGCCCACAACAAGACGCCCCGGAGACCTGTGCCGAAACGCAACAACGGCGTAGGCCCACGCAACGAGAAGAGAGAGCATGGTCCAGTCTCTCCAGATGAGCGCGTCCGGCAGGAACGGCAACTCGGCCGTAAGCCAAACGCTGTCGATGTACGCAGCGGGACCAAGCGTGAGCAGGACAGGGAATGCACACAGCAGCAGCGGCGTGTGCCTCGCCGAACGCATCAACCAGGCGAGCACTGCCAGCGGCACGACTATGCTCACCGCCGTCCACATCTGACCCGACTCACCTCACCGCGGTTCCCGCAGGAACTTGCCGAGCAGACAGCGATACCGTCGGCGAAGCCCCCAGTTCAGTTCACGATCTAGCCACAAGCGGTGGGCAACCGTCCTCCACAGCAGTCGGGCCGCAAGCACTTTCGACTCAGCCAGCAGACAGGCCATCGCACTCCAATACCGCCGTGGGTACTGCTTCGAACGGGAGGCCGCAAGCTCGCCCAAGTCGGAGTGAACCCACAATCGCAAGAACTTCTGCCTCGCCTCGCTGTCATCCATCACTTCTGAGAGCCACGGATAGCCGAAAAGGCTATCAATGTACTGCATCGGCGGATGCTCGCAGCTGTGCTCATCCTCACCAAAGACCTGGTGGGCTGGCAGCAGGCAGCAACGAAGTCCGCCTCGATCGCGTGCGGCCGCCAAGAGAGTGGCGTCGAAGCAATAGGCATAGAAGCAGTACTGAAAGCCCACATTGACGTGCGGCAAGAACGCGGTGGTCTTCCACAGAAGATTGCTGATCTTGTTGATGCTGTGACCATGCCCGAACATCTCTGCCAAATCCACCATGCTCAAGTCTCTGAGCTGAGTCTTGTCTTCGTGACCATGGAAGAGTAGGACCGTCAGGTCAACGGCTCCATCGAACGCACCCGCTTGCTCCAGTCTCTCAATGGCGTCCTTGCGAATCGGATCGTCATCGCCAAGCATCCACAAGTAGTCATAGTCCTGCGCATCAAGAAAAGAGTGCATCAAATTGTAGTCAACACCAACGTTGACTGGATTGCGACACACTGTGGTAGTTCGCGCATCAATCATGCTGTCAAGTTCCAAGTACCTATTGTCTGGCGAGGCATTGTCACGAATGAAGAGCTCAATATCTCCTTCGCGCAGTTGTGGATCCAGAGTCGCCAACTGTCTAGCAGCCCATGGGTATCTATTGAAGGTAGGAACATAGACAAGCAATCTTCCTCTCCGGCGAGAGTGTTGACTTCGATCTACGGGTTCAACTCGCACGTTCACCTGTCTGCTCAATCAAGTCTCTCTGTCCGCCAGTCCAGTTTCGGTCGGACGACTCCCATCATGTTGCCAAGATACTCGCTACGTGAGCCACCCGAGTCGTGCACCATGAAGGAGACAGCGTCGTCAACACACGCTTCAATCGAGGAAATCCCTTTCAGGGCGTATACCCTTAGGCTATATCGACCGTCGTTGAGGAGGTCACCGGGTATCGTGCAGGTTGTTCGAAAGACCCCTGGAGTGCCATCCTCCCACCAGCTACCACCAACAAAGGCCACGACTCCCATTTCGTCCTTCACATGAACGCTCACACCTGTTTTCTGTCCGCCTACCGCGCACCAGCTATCGATGTCCACGAGGACGTCATCTGAGATATCGACATCGTGACTGCCGGTTCTCGCCGAGCGAGCACACACCCTCATGAGGCGAATCGTATCGCCGCCCGGAGCCTGCTCTCTCGAGTCCCAGCTGCGTTCAGCTCCGCCCCTTGTGAGCGAATCGACATATGATCGGACAACTTTGGCTGAGGGTCCGTCGTCGACGATGGCTCCACCCTTCAGGAGGAGCGCTCGAGAACAGAGCGTCGTGACGGCGGCCATGTTGTGGCTAACGAAGATGACGGTGCGACCTTCGGTCGCAACCGACGACATCTTCCCCAGGCACTTCTTCTGGAACTCATGGTCACCAACAGACAGGACTTCATCAACCACGAGTACCTCAGGCTCCAGATGCGCCGCAACAGCGAAGGCTAGTCGGACATACATCCCACTTGAGTACCGCTTGATCGGTGTGTCAAGGAAACGCGACACACCAGCGAACTCAACAATCTCGTCGAAGCGTCTTCGTACGTCGCGCTTTGTCATTCCGAGTACTGCCGCATTCAGGTAGACGTTCTCTCTTCCAGTGAGTTCTGGGTGGAAGCCTGTTCCGACTTCGAGCAACGATCCTACTCGCCCTCTCACCCTCATGACGCCTTCTGTGGGAGGGGTAATGCGACTGGCGATCTTGAGGAGAGTGCTCTTGCCGGCACCGTTGTGGCCGATAATCCCGAGGCTTTGTCCGGTCGGCATGTCGAACGACACGTTGCGAAGAGCCCACATCTCTGTAGTCTCCTGGCCAATCGAAGCGCCCCGGTGGCGAAACCTTCTCCACGGTGCCGCGACAACAGCCATGAGACTCTCGCGCAGAGTCCGGTAGTCCGCACGCGCCTCTCCTATTCGGTACCTCTTCCCAATCGCCTCAGCTTGGACAGCAAGCCGGCTCATCAGACTACGTCTGCAAAGTCGCGTTCCGTCCGAGCGAAGAAGACGGCCCCCGATACGAGTATGGCCACTACCATCGCAGCAGAGACGACTACGAGGAGCTCCGGCCGTGTCTCACCCAGAAGTGCCCAGCGGAACCCCTGGATGACGCCCACCATCGGATTGAGCGCGTACACGACTTGCCATGCGCCTTCGGGCACGATGGAGGCACTGTAAGCGACGGGCGAGAGGAACATCCAGAACTGAAGGCCGAACGGCACGATGTACTGAACATCTCGGTACATCACGTTCAGAGCCGAAAGCCAGACGCCGAACGCCAAGCCGGTCAAGAACGCGAGCGCCGTCAGCGGAAACACCATCAGGGTCGTCCAGCCGACCGGTTGCTGGTAGTACACCATCAGAAACCCCATCACCACTGCGGCAATCAGGAAGTCAACGAGAGGACTGAGTGCGGCAGCGATTGGGACGATGATGCGGGGAAAGAACACCTTTGTGATGAGGTTTGCACTGCCCGTGAGGCTCACTGCCGAACGCTGCACCGTGTTCGCGAAGAGTTGCCACGGCAATAGGCCCGCGAAAGTCATGAGTGCGTAGGGCTTGCCATCGGAAGGCAGACCGGCCAAGTTGCCAAAAATCAGCGTGAACACGACCATCAGCAGAACGGGCTGCAAGACAGCCCAAACCACACCGAGAACCGCTTGGCGATACCGAACAACGATGTCACGCTTGGTCAGGTAGTAGAGTAGTTCTCGGTACCGCCAGAGATCCGAGAAGCTTGGGAACCCAAGGCCGCCAGGCGGTCGAATGACTGTCTCCTCGGACGATTGCCGCCCATTCGGCTTCAGCATTCCAGCACCCTACTCTTTCGATGCACGCGGCACGGCCGTCGAGGCCCTCCAGTCGGCATGTCTGCTGGCGTCCTCACAGTTCGCGAGAGTTCGGCAGGCTTACTACTCTTCGGCCTTCCGTTCGAGACTTCGGGCAAAGCGTGCCGAGTTGACGCATCAATGCTGTCAGCAGAAGCGCCCGCTGGGCAACCTGACGTGCCCCTGCATTCCAGCGACGCTTCTGTCTGAGGTGCAGCGAATCCTGTGCCCTCTTGCACTGCAGAATCTCGAAGCCGTCACTGCGACGATGTTGTCGTGAGCAGAAGTCCTCGAGGTGGAAGTCGCGACAGGGATGCGCGCAATCACAACGGACGCACGACTCGCGCCTCTTCTGGCCTCCTGACCGCCACGTTGGCCAATCATGGTCCCAATCAAGATTCCGTGTGAGCCACTGAGCCGCCGAATGCCACCTTGGGAGAAACACACGAGGCTTGGGACATCGCGACACGCAGAACCGCGGGTGACAACGGATCGCTCCAAAGCCATCTAAGAGCACGTTCCACGTCGCTATCTTCAGCCAGGCTCCTTGCAGGCAGACCATACGCTTCCGCGACCGCACAGAAATCGGGCGCGCCATAGCCAAGAACCGTCGACGGATGCCGCCCACCGAAGTAGTCATCCTGAAACTGCCGCACCATGCCGAGACAACCGTTGTCCAGAATGACTATCTTCAGGGGCAATGCGAGGCGAGCCACTGTCTCCAACTCCTGGATGTTCACCTGAATCCCGCCGTCACCCGCCACTACCACAGAAGGCGCGCCGTTCCGCGCTATGGCAGCCCCCATGGCCGCCGGCAGCGCGAAGCCCATGGAGCCCATGCCGCCGGACGTCAGGAAGCGTTGATGAGCTTGCAGCTCGATTGACTGGGCTGCCCACATCTGATTCTGTCCAACGTCCACAACGTAGTCCGCCGCCAATCCACTCCAGGCCGACAACCTGTGCATGAAGCGCGCAGGATTGATTCCCGAGATTTCATCGTATTCGGCCAGATCAGGCCAACGGCGGCGCATCTCTGCTATCTCGCCGAGCCAAGACTCCCAGTTTCCAGCAACACTGGAGGACCTACCGGTTGTCAGGAATCTCCCAAGGAAGGCACCGACGTCGACTTCGTGCGAAATGGAATCGACGCGACTATGGCGCAACTCCGCCGGATCAAGATCGATACGAAACACCTTTCTGTGACGAGAGAGTGCGGCAGCATCCGCTCCGGTCTGTCGAACATCCAGCCTGCTGCCGAGCACAATCAGCACATCGCAACGACCGAGGGCGAGATTCGCCCAGCGATTCCCATACGTGCCAATCATGCCAACGCGCAGCGGCGACTCGTATGGCAAAGCGTCCAGACCCATGAGAGATGATGCTACGGGCACGCCAAGCGCCGCGGCAAAGCTCCTGAGTAGGTCAGCTGCGGCACCCAAACGGACGCCTCCGCCGGCGAGAATCAAGGGGCGAGATGCGGACTTGAGACACGCGACGAGATCGCTAATCGCGGAATCAATCGTGGCGTCCTCTGCTTCGGTCTTGACCCGCGCACATCGCTCAACGCTGTCCGCCGAAACGCACACATCGTTGCGCTGAACATCCATTGGAATATCAATCAGCACGGGTCCCTGACGACCTCTACTGGCGATCTCCAGAGCTGAGGCAATGCTGTTCGCCAGACTTGCTGCGTCCTGCTCTTGCCACGCGGCTTTGGTCAGCGGTTTCGCCACCGAGACGATATCCAGTTCCTGGAAGCCGCATTGCCGCACGTCCCGACTGGGTCGAAGCTCATGCCTGTTGACCTGCCCGGTGATGAAGACCATGGGTATTGAGTCGAAGAAGGAACTCCCCACTGCCGTGAGGAGATTCGTTGCACCGGGACCGCTCGTCGCAAGCGCAACTCCTGGAATGCCCGTCACTCGAGCAACACCTTCTGCGGCGAAACCCGCGGCCTGTTCATGGTGACAACTCACGAGACGAATACGCTTTTCGTCGGCAAGCGAGTCGACTAGATGTGCGATCATGCCGCCAGTCATCTCGAAGACGAATCTCACGCCGTGAGCAGCAAGAGCACGAGCGATGCAGTCTGTAGCTTTCACGGTTCTTTCCCAGACTTAGTTCGCACCGATTCGTACACAGCCTCGGCCCGTGTCATTCATTCCTCAGACAGTCAACTCGTGTCCATCGAGCGCATCCAAGATGCCGTCCGTCCGATGGCTGTCGCAAGCGGGACTCCTATGCTCAAACCGAGCTCTCTCCGAGCACGTCCAACGTCTGGAACGTATCTGTCCGGAATGGTGCCAGTTTGTGCCTGCCTACGCACCCTGATGCTCGCGCCGGGCGATACCACGTCCGCAACGAGGCCTGCGAGCTCCCTGAGGCTCACTGCATGAGGCGATCCAACGTTGTACACCCTGCCGGACTCGCCCTTCACCAGGATCGTCCACAGCCAAGTCGCCATGTCCGAAGCGTAGAGGTACGATCGGCGAGGCGTGCCGTCACCGCACACCACGATGTCTGAACCCTTGATTCCATCGTTGATGAAGTCGCAAATCGCGTAGCTCGCGGCCACGGGCATGGCCGGTCCTACGAACGAGAAGCAGCGCGCGACCACCGCTTGGACGATTCCCCTAGAAGATTGTTCAAGACATGCGAACTCTGCGCCGCGCTTGCCCTCTGCGTAGCCGCTCGCCGCATCTGATGTCAAGGGAGCGCCAGTGTAGTCTTCCGCCAACGAGTGTCGGTCCATTGGCTGACGACCGTACACCGCACCAGAGCTAGTGAAGAGCAGACGTTCAGCGCCTCGCGCTTCCGCGAGCGCAAGCACGTGCAAGGTGCCTAGTACAGAGGTTTCGAACGAGGTCCGCGGGCTGGCGGTCGACCTCGCCTCTCCCGCCATATGAAGAACGTGGGTTACCGACTCATGAGGCAGTTGGAAGCTACGGACGTCTCCGGACACAAACTGCACGTCTCGCTGCGTGGCGAGGTGCGAGCAGCGTTGAGCGAAGCCCGAAGGGTCTCGTGTTAGCACCGTCGCACGAGCGCCTAGGCCAAGCTCGGTGTTCGCCCTCAGAAACGTCTCCAGCATCCATTGCCCGAAGAAACCGGTACCGCCAGTCATCAACACGTGCGCTCCACGCAGTTCTTCCAGGCAATCACTGACACTGCCCACCACGGCATCGATGTCTTCCCGAGGCAGCGAGCCCCGCCCAAGCGCTCCCCTAGTCTCATTCACCGATTCATCACCAGGCGCGCCATCAACAGCAGGCTTCTACGATTGCATCACTCGTGTAGTCGAGCATCTCCGACGTCAGCCCGGGATAGACACCAACCCAGAATCCATCATTCATGATCGTGTCGGTCGCCACGAGATCACCAGATACCCTGAACCCTGGTGACTGCTCGACTGCTGCAGCTTGTCGCATCGCGTCGAAGCACGGCTGTCGCACCATGTTGCCAGCGAACAGCATGCGCGTTTGTATGTTGGTGGCTTCCAATCGAGCGACCATTCGCTCACGCGTGATGCCTTGCTCCTTCGCTTCGGGCCGCACGATGAGTAGCAGGCCAAACCAGCTTGGATCGCTCTGCGGGGTGGGGGCCTGCAGCATCAACCGATCCCGCAGGTCGGTCAACGAAGCGGTCAATGTGGCATGGTTGTGCCGGCGTGCGCGTCCGAACGACTCTAGCTTGGCCAACTGCGCACAACCCACGGCAGCCTGCATGTCCGTGGCCCGCAGGCTATAGCCGAACTCTGAGAAGACGTACTTGTGGTCGTAGCCAAATGGCAGAAGGCCGTCCTGCCGGCCAAAACGCGTTCCGCATCGATTGTCCTCGCCAGAACGACAGCGGCAGTCCCGGCCCCAGTCGCGCAGAGAGCGGACCACGTCCGCTAGGAGCGTATTGTCTGTGTAGACTGCCCCACCCTCTCCGAGAGTCATGTGATGAGGTGGGTAGAAACTACTAGTAGCGATATCGCCAAACGTGCCGGTCAAGCGACCCCTGTACAGGCTGCCAAGCGCATCGCAGTTGTCTTCAACGAGCCACAAATCATGTTCCCGGCAGAATCGAAGCACCGCATCAACATCGAATGGATTGCCTAGCGTGTGGGCAATCATGACTGCCTTCGTGCGCTCGCTGAGCGCGGAGCCGAGTCGGCTCACCGCTACGTTCGCGGTCGCAAGATCGACATCAACGAAGACCGGGACCGCACCGTACTGGACAATGGGTGCGACGGTCGTGGGGAAGCCACACGCGACGGTTATCACTTCGTCACCACGCTCGACTCGCCGGTCACCGAGCCGTTCCGACGTCAGCGCCATGAAAGCCAGCAAGTTCGCAGAAGAACCAGAGTTCACCAAGAAGCAGTGTTCCACGTTCAGCAATGAGCCAAGTTCGCTTTCGAAACGCTCTGAGTAGCGTCCGTAGGTGAGCCAGAAGTCGAGCGAGCAATCGACCAGTGCGGCAAGCTCTTCCTCGTCGAACACCCTTCCGCCGTAAGGAACGCGACTCTTGCCCGGCATGAACCCTTGGTCGTTGGGCCAAGTGCTCCTGAAGTAGCGTCGAGTCAGCGACCCGATCTTCGCGCGCAGCCGTGTGCTCTCGTCCCTATTCATGACGTGTCGAAAGGCCCTGGGTATGACCGGCGAGTTCGGGACCATCAACAGCCCAAGCGAGGCCGAGCATGCGGGCGGATTCGATGTACGCTGCAATATCGTCTAGGGTACGACGCCGCAGTCCTCTCCCCCGTTCTTCATCAGTAGCCCACTCCGCCCAAGCCCGATACCAGCCGGCCGTGCGAAGAACGGCTTCTCCCATTCCCCATGCTGGCGACCACCCCAACCTCCCCCTCGCCTTGCTACTGTCCAGCGCGAGCAGTCGAGCCTCTGGGAGTTCCGGCCCAACCGACTCAACGACAGTTGATTGCCGCCGTCCCCACGCGTCCACGAACATCGCGACAATCTCCTCGACAGCGAGGCCTTCAGCCGTGTCGGGACCGAAGTTCCACGGCCCCTCGTATTCGTGACCCACGTCGAGCATCTTCTCCGCCAGCGCGAGATAGCCTGACAGACAATCGAGCACGTGCTGCCACGGGCGTCTTGCGCGAGGGTTTCGTAGCCGGATTGGAAGGCCTTGCTCGAGAGCCCGCACGCAATCTGGAATGAGCCGGTCCACAGCCCAGTCCCCGCCGCCGATGACGTTTCCCGCTCGCGCCGAAGCCACCACTGTCGCTGATTGCGGCCCGAAGAAGCTCTTTCTATACGAAGTCGTCACCAAGTCCTGGCAGGCCTTGCTCGAACTATAAGGATCGCCGCCACCCAGCGCGTCTTCTTCCGTGTACGGTTCTTGACGCTCCTGATTCTCATAGCACTTGTCGCTCGTGACGACGAGCACAGCACGCGCGCACGGTGATTTCCTCACACACTCTAGAAGAGCAACGCACCCGAGCACATTGGTCTCGAATGTACCGACAGGATCCACATATGACTCTCGCACCAGGGGTTGCGCGGCCAAGTGGAACACCAACTCCGGCTCGAACTCAGCGAACGCACGCGAGAGCGATGCGAAGTCTCGAACGTCCCCGTGCAGATGAACCACTTCTTGCTCCGCCGCCAGGTAAGCGAACAGACTGGGATCCGTTGGTGGATCAAGCGAGTAGCCTGCGACGTTGGCACCAAGCCTGACGAGCCACTCACACAGCCAAGTGCCCTTGAATCCCGTGTGCCCAGTAACCAAGACGCGTCGCCCGGCGAAGGCACCCTGGAAGCCCCATGCGTCGGGGCGGACAGCGCGACTCTCGCCGGATCTCACCACACCTTCCAAGGTGGAGAGCCCGACTCCCAGCCGAGTTCCAGAGCTGTCTTGTCGCGGAGAACGTCCATGGGCTGCCAGTAGCCTCTATGGCGATACGCCACCAATTCTCCATCGGCGGCGAGACTTTCAAGGGGTTCGCGCTCGAATGCCGTCGCATCGCCGGAGATGTACTCGAGAGCAGCAGGTTCGAGTACGAAGAAGCCACCGTTCACCCAAGCACCATCGCCCTTCGGCTTCTCGCGAAATGCTTCGACAGTCTGCTCGTCACGACACAACTCCATCGCCCCAAACCGACCCAGCGGTTGAACTGCAGTTATCGTAGCAAGCTTGCCGTGTGACCGATGAAAGGCGAGAAGCGCGGCAATGTCGACGTCGGCAACGCCGTCCCCATACGTCATCATGAAGGGCTCATCGTTCAAATGGTTGGCCACCCGCTTGATGCGGCCTCCTGTTTGCGTCTCCAGCCCCGTGTCCACCAACGTGACCTTCCACGGCTCTACCTTGGCACGGTGCACCTCCATCCCTCGTGAGGCAAGGTCGAAAGTCACGTCACTGGAGTGCAGGAAGTAGTTGCTGAAGTACTCCTTGACCACATAGCCCTTGTATCCCAAGCACACGACGAAATCGGTCTGCCCATAAGCTCCGTAGATCTTCATGATGTGCCACAGAATAGGGTGGCCACCAATCTCGACCATGGGCTTCGGCTTCGTCTGCGTCTCCTCCGCCAAGCGAGTCCCCAGTCCACCCGCAAGTATCACAACCTTCACCGCTGCTACACTCCCCCCAAGGCTCCAATCGCGCGGCCCACGTCCGGGGCCACGGACGCTCATCTCCTCGTCGGTCCCGCCCGCCAGACCACTCGATTGACGTAGTCCGTGTAGCTCAGCACGATTCTGACGACCTTCTCTGACACGTGCGGAGCCTCGTAGTCCTTCACAAGGCAGAGGAGCCGTTCGTCTCCTGTCGGCTGCTCCTCCAGCACTTGAAGGGCCTCCGCAACGCGCGGCCACGACAGACCCGTCAGAATTGCAGCCCCCTCTTCCATGGCCTCTGGCCGCTCGTGAGCTTGGCGAAGGTTCAACGCAGGAAGGTTCAGAATCGACGCCTCCTCACTAATCGTGCCGGAGTCAGACAACACGGCCTTGGCACATGTCTGAAGCTTCACATAGTCGCTGAAGGAGAACGGCTTCAGCACCATAGCCTCATCAGGCAGTGCCGCGCCGGTTTCCTCCAAGCGCTTGCGCGTGCGTGGATGAGCGGAGACAACAATGGGCATTCCGAATCGATCTGCGAGACCGTGGAGCAGCTCAATGAACAGCTCGAACTGATCCTCATCGTCCACATTCTCCTCTCGATGCGCACTGACGAGGAAGTACGACCCGGCTACGAGCTCCAACTTGCGCAGTATGGGCGAGGCTTGGCTCTTCGTACCGTAGTGATTCAGAACCTCATACATGGGACTGCCAGTCTTGATAATGCGATCGGGAGGGAGGCCCTCCCGGAGAAGGTACTCTCGGGACAGCGAGCTATACGGCAGGTTAATGTCCGCGATGTGATCAACCATGCGACGATTGATCTCCTCAGGAACTCGTTCATCGAAACAGCGATTCCCTGCCTCCATGTGGAAGACAGGGATCCGGAGGCGCTTTGCCGCAATCGCCGCCAGGCAACTGTTGGTGTCGCCAAGGACAAGCACCGCCTCGGGCCGTAACTCGCGAAGCACAGCATCCGACGTAGCGACGACTCGACCGATGGTCTCTGCGGCTGTGCCGCCCGCTGCGCACAAGTAGCGATCCGGCGGTCGAATCTCTAGATCGTCGAAGAAGACCTCGTTGAGCTCGTAGTCGAAGTTCTGTCCGGTATGGATGAGACAGTGCTGGAAGTAGTGGTCAAACGCGGCTACCACCCGCGAGAGCCGGATGACTTCCGGACGCGTACCCACGATAGTTGCGACCCTCATGGCGATTCCTGGTCCCGCATGACGGGCTCGAAGTAGGTGTCAGGCTGCTCAGGGTCGAAGACCTCGTCAGCCCAGAACAGCGTGACCAGGTCGACGTCGCCGGTGTTCTGGATGCTGTGTGTCACACCAGGGGGAATAATGACCGCCTGCGGCGCATTGCCAGAGACGCGGTACTCCTCTATCGAGGCACTTCCGAGATCCCGCAGGCGTATGAGGCCCTCACCCACAATCACCATGAAGCGTTCCACCTTCGTATCATGGTAGTGATTGCCACGCGTGACGCCTGGGCGCGTACGAGAGACGAAGACCTGCCCCCCATGCGGTTCGCGCAGGAGCTCCGCAAGGTCGCCTCTGTCGTCGCTGCGAAGGTCGAACGAGAACGCACGGTCGTCCGCCTCCAAGTACGAGAGATAGGTCGCAAACAACGCTCGAGCGAAAGGTGTTGCCAGGTCGGGCACATCAGGAGAGTGACATGCATCATGCAGCGCTCGAATCTGGGCAGCCAACTCGCCTACGGTCAACTCGACGACAGGGTGAACCGCTCCGAAACGACAACCCCTTGCTTCCGTCCCAGCAGCATCCAGGAGCGCCCTCACGACGTCGTCGACATACGCGAGCCTAAGGTTCGCGCGAGGATCGTCAACACGAATTGGCAGATCGCGCGCGATGCGATGGCAGAAAGTAGCTACGACGGAGTTGTAGTTGGGGCGACACCACTTGCCGAACACGTTCGGCAGGCGGAACACCACTACGGATCCGCCCGAGTACTCCGACCAATCCGCAAGTTCTCGCTCCGCCTCCAACTTACTTCTCCCGTAGGCGTTGTCGAGCTCAGCCTGCGTCGACGAGGCGAACACGACCAACGGTCGACTCCCCTTCGCCACCAGCATGTTGCTCAGCTCTGCGGTGAACCGAGCGTTGCCAGCCCAGAAGTCGGACGGGTCTTGCGGACGATTGATGCCGGCCAGGTGATAGACGACATCGCAACCTGCCAACGCATCCGCCAGTTGCTGACGCGAATCGTTGATGTCGAAGCCAGACGCATCCACTTCGTCCGACCGCGCCAGCGCAACCATGAGGTTGCGCCCTATGAACCCTTGCGAGCCAGTGACAACAACGCGACGACTCACGCTCACTCCCCGGGGACGGAACTCGACTCAGCAGCTGCCATCACATCAGGAATCTCTAACAGCATCTTCATCATCTCATCGACGTCGAGTCGCCTAGTGTTGTGCGAGTGATAGTCATCGCAGGACGCGGCATTGGGTTCGCCCTCCGTGAAGTACAGCTCATAGTTCAGGTCCCGATTGTCTGCGTGGACTCGATAGTACTCGCCGAAGTCCTCTGCTCGGAGCATTTCCTCTCTGGTGAGAAGCGTCTCGTACAGCTTCTCTCCATGACGGGGACCGATGACCTGCAGGGCCACCTCGCTATTCATGGCCCGCTGCATCGCAGCTGCAAGCGTCTCAATCGTGGCGGCCGGCGCCTTCTGAACAAAGAGGTCGCCAGGCTCTCCATGCTCGAATGCATAGAGCACCAAGTCAACAGCATCCTCTGCGGTCATCATGAAGCGCGTCATATGCGGATCGGTTATCGTAAGAGGCCCTCCCGCACGAATTTGCCCTGCAAAGAGTGGCACCACAGAACCGCGACTCCCCATGACGTTCCCGTAGCGAGTTATGCAGACGGTCATTCCTTCCGCCGACGCGATACGGCTCTTTGCCAAGGCCAGACGCTCCATCATGGCCTTCGATATGCCCATGGCGTTGATTGGATAAGCTGCCTTGTCGGTCGACAGGACAACTAGTCGAGTCACACCGGCCGCAAGGGCGGCATTCATCACATTCTCCGTGCCCAGCGCGTTCGTCAGTAGAGCCTGGTAGGGGTAGAACTCGCAAGAGGGGATCTGCTTTAGCGCCGCAGCGTGGAAGACGAAGTCGACGCCCTCGAGTGCGTCTCTTAGGCTGTCAGGCTCTCGGACGTCGCCGATGTAGAACTTCAGCCGCGGCTCCAAGTAGGCCAGGCGCATATCGTGTTGCTTCTTCTCATCGCGAGAGAAGACCCGTATCTCGCTCAGGTTAGTTGCCAGCATCCGCCGCAACACGGCGTTGCCGAACGTCCCAGTCCCGCCAGTGATGAGGAGGATGCCTCTACCAAGATCAAGATGCTTCAAGAGTTCCTCCTATCCTGCCAACTTCGGCTGACACGCACCTCGCACAAGACGACTTGTTTCGGCAGTACCTTGAGCAGCCGGGGCCGACTCCCCAGGACGCCGCTCATCCGCGTACTGACACGGGAGCCTTCGCTCGGTACACCAGCAGTTCCGGGCGTCTCCGGCTGCAAGAATCCAAGCAATCACGCGCCTGCCGCACTCTATGCAATCGCGCCATCGTCAAGACGCTGAACAGCAGCAATCCAATTCACTTCGTCCAGAAGGCCATCCCGCATGTTCTGCCGGGGTCGCCAGTCAAGCAGTGCTCGAGCTGACGAGATGTCCGCCCACGTGTCCATGACATCTCCGGCTTGTCGGTCCTGGAACGAGACTTGGACAGAAGTGCCGGCAGCACGCTCAATCTCACGGACAGCCTCGAGAAGACTAAGCCGCTTCCCACCGCCGAGATTCACAACTGATCCTGCGGGCGCAGCCGCTCCCCGAAGAATCCCGGAGACAATGTCGTCAACATAGGTGAAGTCCCTAGTCTGCCTACCATCACCGTTCACCAATATGGACCGGCCAGCAAGTGCGGCACGGATGAACTTGTTGAACGCCATGTCAGGCCGTTGCCTTGGGCCGTACACTGTGAAGAACCGCAGGCTCACAGTGTGCGTGCCGAAGTTGTCCATGTAGAGCTTGCAGAGGTCCTCGCCGGCAAGTTTCGTCACGCCATACGGCGAGTGCGGCCTGCAATCGGCATCTTCGCGCAAGGGCAGCTCGCAGCGGTTGCCGTACACGGACGACGACGAAGCGTAGACCAGCTTGGCATCATCAACGCTTCTGCACGCCTCGAGGACTACCTGGGTTCCGAGGACATTGTTGTCCGTGTAGATGCGGAAGTTGGAACTCCAACTCGCCCGCACACCAGCCTGCGCCGCCAAGTGGAAGATACACTCAGAGCCGTCCACGACGTCTGCAAGCTCACCCGGTCCGAAATCAAGGATATTCCGTTCGACTAGGCTGAACTTCTCGAAATCGCGCGCGCGTTCGATGTTCGCCTCTTTCAGGGGCCGCGGGTAGTAGTCCTCGAAAGAGTCGATGCCGACGACCTCATTGCCGTCTTCGAGCAATCTGTCGGTGAGGTGTGAGCCGATGAATCCGGCAGCTCCGGTCACAATGTAGCGTCCCATGACCCCAATCATACGTGCTTTCCGCCCGACTCCACATCCATGTGAGGGATGAGGCGAACCGCTTCTCGTGACAAGGAATGGCGATGGACGAACGTTCTCTGGAAGTAGGCAAGAGAGTTGCTCTATGGTTGGAGGGCATGCGCCGCAACATGACAAGACGCCTGATCCTGTGGGTCGGACTCTCCGCGTGCGTCGGCCTGGTGTCCTTGGCAGCAGTGCCGCGTGCCGAAGCGGCCATGCGCGGTCTCATCGACTTCGGCCTCGAGAACGAGAGCGCGGCTGAGCAGGACAAGATCCTCCACGAGACCTCCGTGAGGCTCGGTGCGAAGGCGACCCGGGTGCTCGTCAAGTGGCCCCTCGCGGAGCCGCAGCAGGGCCAGTACGACGAGGCCTACCTGACCAAGATCGAGAACGCGGTCATCACCGCACGCAAGTACAAGCTCCGCGTGCTGATCACCGTCTACCAGACGCCGAAGTGGGCTTCCAACCAGGCGTTCTGGGACAACCCACCGGCGTCGAGCATCCCCAAGGGCTACCAGCCCTACTACGCGCCGAAGCCCGCCGCCCTCGACGACTTCGAGGCCTTCGCGAAGATGCTCGCGTCGCGCCTCGGCGGTCGCGTGACCTGGTACGAGTGCTGGAACGAGCCCAACCTCTGGACCTACCTCTATCCCCAGCAGTACAAGGGCGACCGCTACTTCGGTGCCCGGACGTACGTGAAGATGCTCCGTTCGTTCTACAAGGGCATCAAGGCCGGCTATGGCAAGGCGATGGTGCTCGGCGGAGTGACCGGCCCGTGGGGCAAGAACGACAAGTACACGACCAGCCCCAAGCGGTTCGCGAACCGCATGAAGTACCACCGGGCCTGGCGCTGGTGGGACGCCTACTCGCACCACCCCTACCCCGTCGGCGGCATCCCTCCGGCACCGGGCCAGCAGCCTCGCTTCCCCAAGTACACGATCAGCCTCGGGAACGCCCGCTGGCTGCTCATCAAGTTCCCCAAGACCCAGTTCTACTTCACCGAGTACGGCTACACGACCGGCGACACCATCTACTTCGGCGGCGGCGGCGTCTCGCGCAAGAAGCAGGCCAGCTACCTCAGGCAGGCGTACCGGATCGCCGACAAACTGCCACGCGTCCGGCTCCTGATGTGGTACGAGCGCATGGACGTGCGTCCGGGCTCCGGTCAGCCCGCGAAGTACGGACTCTATTTCGGCCTTCGCACCGCCGACGGCAACCGCAAGCCGAGCTGGTACGCCTTCCGGCAGATGGCCGGAGGGCCGAGGAGGATCCAGTACACGACGACCTCCCCGAGCCCGTCGCCCTCCCCCACGCCCTCGCCGACCCCCACCCCGGTCGTCGACACCCTCGAGCCCGGCGACTTCTTCACCCTCGCCACCCGCAACTTCCGCATCGATCGCGGTGACGCGGCGCTCTACCGCTACCAGGTGCTCTACGGACCGCCGGAGGGCGAGACCGCCGACGGCGTCACGGCCGACGTGATGCTCAAGGTGCGCGACACCGACGGCCACTCGCGCCTCACCTACCCATTCAGCGACGTGCCGGTGAACACCACCCAGACCTACCAGCGCCGCTGCTGGCTCGCCCCCGGCACGTACTACTACTACGTCTACGCCATCCTGGACGACGGCACCACCCAGCAGGAGGTCGGCAAGGGGCGCATGATCGTCCGCTGACCTGTGCCGTTCGACGAAAGCCTCAGGCACCGACCTGTCTACCCCCGCACCGGCTCCAGACACCGTCCCGACGGTCCTGTAGACTAGCCTCCCATGGACCCGGATGTGCTCACCACTCCACGCGAGGGCATGACCCTGCGCGACTACGCCCGCGTGCTGGCCCGCCGCTGGTGGCTCATCGCGCTGGTCGCGGCCGTGGCCGCCGTCAGCGCCTTCGTCTTCTCGTGGGTGCAGACCCCCGTCTACGAGGCCACGGCTGAGATCATGTACCAGCCGCGGCTCGACGTGGCCAACCCCCTCGCCGGTACCACAGTGGCGACCGCCGACGCCCGCCAGGCGGAGCTGGAGGCCGTGGTCACCGTGGTCTCCGGCCCGGAGCTACAACAGTTGGGCGACCAGCGACTGCGTGAGGAGGTCTCCTCGCCCGCCGAGTACGAGCTGACCGCGCAGGTCGAGCCGGGCAGCGCCACGTCCACATCGAGCAGCGTCACGAGCATCGCCGCCCGCAGCGACGACCCGGCCACCGCGCAGGCGGCAGCCAACGCGTTCGCCGCCGCCTTCATCGACTACCGCAAGGACGATCAGCGTCAGCTCATCACCGAGGCGATCAAGGCGGTGCGTGCTGAGATCGCCGACTTCCCCCAGGCCGCCAGATCGAGTCCCGAGTACCTCACCCTCACCCAGCGGCTGCAGGACCTGCTCATCCTGCGGACCACGGTCACCGGCGACTTCAAGCTGGTGGTACCGGCCACCCTGCCGCAGGACCCCGTGGAACCCAGACCGCTGCGCAGCGCCGCGCTCGGCCTGGCCATCGGCCTGTTCGCCGGCGTCGGTCTGGCCTTCCTGCTCGAACAGTTCGACACCCGCCTGCGCGACGACGCGGAGATCACCCGCATCCTCGGCATGCCGGTGCTCAGCCGCGTGCCGCGCTTCCCGCACGACGAGGACCCGCGCACCACGCTGGTGGTACTCCACCAGCCCTCGGGACCGGCCGCCGAGGCGTTCCGTCTGGCCCGCGGCAACCTCGAGTTCGTCGGGCTGGACGCCGACGCGCACTCGATCGCCGTCACCAGCGCCCAGCTCGGCGAGGGCAAGACGGTGACCGCCTGCAACCTTGCCGCCGCCCTGGCGATGGCCGGCAAGCGCGTGGTGCTGGTCGACGCCGACCTGCGGCGCTCCAGCGTCCACAAGGTCACGGGCGTGCCGCGCGACGTCGGCCTCACCAGCGTGCTCGCCGGGCGCGTCCCGCTTCGCGACGCCCTGCAGCGGGTGGTCCTGACGGTCCAGACCACCGCCATGCCGATCGCGCCGCCGCCCGGCCCAGAGACTCCCGGGCAGCAGCCGGCCGCCCTCGACCCCGACGACGCCGGCAAAGAGGCCGTCCCGTCCGCCGGCACCGAAGGCTCCTCAGCAGACCCGCCCGGCGACCTCCTGGCCGCCGACGGCAACGGCGCCCCCCGCTTCTACGTCCTCGCCGCCGGCCCGCACCCGCCGAACCCCGGGGAGATGGTCGCCTCCCAGCGCTTCGCGGCCATCGTCGAGGAGCTCAAGGGGATCGCCGACGTGGTGCTCGTCGACACGCCGCCGGTCCTGGCCGTCGGCGATACCGCCGCCATCGCCAGAGCCGTCGGCGGCCTGGTGTTCGTCGTCGACACCGACATGGTCCGCCGGCCCACCCTCGAGGCCGCCACAGAGCGGCTCGACCATCTCCCCTGCGCCCGCCTCGGCGTGATCCTCATGCGGTTCAAGGTCGGCCGCGGCTCCTACCGCTACTACCGCTACGGCCATGCCTACGACGCCTACTACCAGGACTCCGGCAACGGCAAGCAACGTGGCGTCCTCTCCCGCGGCCGCTCCACCGCCCGCACCTGACTCCACTCACCTCGACGATCGACCCGACAAACGGCTCCTCCCACTGCGTGAGTCCGCGCGACACGCTTCAAGCTCGACGAGAACGTGCCTTCCCGAGTGACCCGCGAGCTTCTCGACCGCGGTGACGAGGGAGAGACGCCCGCCCTCGGCCAGCACCCGCGAGAACAAGGGGTCTCCCGTTCCCACGGGCCCGGCCCGTCGCCACCCCGCCGCGGCTACCTCGCCCGGCCTCTGCCGTCGCCGACGCTGCATATCGGCATATTGCGTGCTCGGCGCCGGTCGCATTGCGTGGCCTCAGTCAATGTGAACGGTCCCAACCCCCAAACGTCACCCGGCCGGGCCCTTCGTCACCCGTGTACGCGGAGCGTCAGAGGACTACGCTTCGACAATGAGATGCCCTGGTTCTCAGAACCCCGGCAGCCGTCTTCAGCGTCACACGGGAAGGGACTGATGGTAACCTACGTCAGTATGGTGTCATCACGTCACACGCAGCGGCTGCAGGTGCAGCTCACCGAAGAACAGGCCGACCGTCTGCGCAAGGCAGCCGAGTCGGAGGGCGCCTCTCAGGCGGAGATTGTGCGGAGGTCGCTGGAAGCGTACCTTCGCCGCCCGATCCAGGCCCGTGAAGCGACCGTCCGCGCCCGAGCGCTCGAGCTGATCGGGGCCTTCTCTTCCGGCCTCTCCGATGTCGCGGAACACCATGACCGCTATCTGGCGGAGGCCATTCTGGAGGAGGGCGAGTCGACCCGTGACAGCTGAGCACGCGCAGGTCGTCTACGCCGACACGAGCGCACTGTACTCGCTGCTCGACGCCGCCGATGGGCGGCACAACGAAGCGGCCACCATCTTCAGGTCGCTGGTCGGCGACGGTGCGGTACTTGTGACCAGCGACTACGTGGTCGTCGAACTCACCGCGCTCGTGCAGAGCCGGCTCGGCCTGGATGCTGCACTGCGAGTGCATCGCACGCTGCTGCCGGCGCTCGACGTCGTGTTCGTCGATCGCGCACTGCACCAACGGGCGGTGGCTGCCTGGGCGGCGGCGCGGCGGCGCGGGCTGAGCCTCGTGGACTGTGCCGGCTTCGAGCTTATGCGAGACCTGGGCGTGGTCACCGCGCTCGCCTTCGACCGGCACTTCGAGGAACAGGGCTTCGCCCTCCCCTGCTGACTGCCGCCCGGACCTGACTCCACCCGCGCCCCCGCTCAACCGGGCTTGAGAGCCTCTGCGACCGCTTCCGTGGGCGTGAGGGCCTCCCGCCAGCCCCGAATGGCACTCATGAGGGCCACGTCGCCGCTGATCAGTGCCGACAGAGGCTCCCGCGCCAGGAGACGCAAGCCGTGCTCGTCGCCGGCCGGCGTCTCGGGCGGCGGGTCGCAGGGGTCGATGTCGGCGTCCGGCTCGGCTTGCCGCAGGTACGCCGGCATGGTCAGAGCAGCCAGCAGGGCGTCCACGTCGTCGTCCTCCAGCCCATGCCTCTCGGCAATCTGCGGTCGCAGCAACACACGGCGGTACTCGGCCAGCGCCGCCGCGACCCGACCCTCCAACGTCGAATCGTATCGTTGTCAACCTAGACAACGCCCATATAGCGCCTTTCGCGGCCGGAAGGCACTGGTCCGCATGCGAGAACTAGTGCCTAGTCAAGAAGACAAGACGGGAAAACCCTACGGACATGCACCAAATCCGTATTGGGTATTGCGCCAGCGGACACAGACTTGTACTGTCCACCCAACCTCGCGTGCCGTAGCCGGTCGGCTCGGGCAATTGGGGCGAGGCCGTTCTTGGGGGCGGTGCCGGGGGGTACCCTTGTTGCCACCATGTGTCACCCGCGCATGCGGGAGGACGGGTCCGCGCGGACAAACCGCCCGCGCCCGCGCTGACGTATCGAGTAGGCCGCAACACGCATCGTGTGTCCGCGACGCGTTCTGCAAACACCGCAGCACACCGGTTTCTGGGGGGGAATCTGATGAACCTGCTCCGTTTCACCATGCGCAATCACTTGCTGACCAGTCCGAGCGGTCGGCGGAGGAGCTGGAGAATCGCGGGGTCGTTGCTCGTGCTCGTCGGCTTCTTCTGCCTAGCGGTGTCGACGGCTGCACCGCTAGCTGCAGCGCGTAGTCTGCTTTCGACTGGGGACGGTGCTTGGCTCTGGCAGAACCCTCTTCCGCAGGGCAACTTCCTGATGGGTGTCGATTTCGTTGACGCGCAAAGAGGGTGGGCCGTCGGAGGCGGCGGGACAATCATCACTACGTCCGATGGTGGATCGAGTTGGGACGCTCAGACGTCTGGAACTTCGGACCTGTTGAACACCGTCGATTTCGTCGACGCCCACACTGGCTGGGCTGTTGGCAGCAGCGGGACGATCCTGAATACGACGGACAGTGGTCTCCAGTGGGACGTGCAGACCACAGGCACTACGGCTGAGTTCACCGATGCGTCGTTCGTTGACACTCTTCACGGTTGGGCGGTCGGCCATCTAGAGGATGACTCCGGGAGCCTTGCTGGCTCCGTCGTGTTGGGGACATCTGACGGGGGTGCCTCGTGGACGGAGCAGTACTCGACCTCATCCGCTGACCAGTGGCTTGAGAGCATCTGCTTCGTGGACGAAACGCACGGGTGGGCTGTTGGCCGAACGATCAACCAAGGGTCTCCCAACACGGGCCTTGTCATGATCACGTCCGATGGTGGCGCCACGTGGCAGGAACAGGATTCGGGACAGTCGCTCGGCGTGGCAGACGGTCCGGTAGACGCCTGCTTCGTCGACCGAATGCATGGCTGGGTGGTCGGCGGCATGTTTGTACAGGCCGTATGGACGACGGACGACGGCGGTGCCACTTGGGTTCAGCAAGCCGTTCCCCACTCCGACTTCGGCTACACGGAGATAAGCTTCTCCGACACCGACCACGGCTGGGCGGTCGCCCAAGATGCTGTCATTTCCACTGCCGATGGTGGCCAGCAGTGGACGAAGGTCCGCGACGCCGCCGATGCGTATCTGGGCGTGTGTGCCGTCGGCGACTTGGGTGCTCGAGTCGTCGGCGACAGCGGATTGCTGCTGGCGACGTCAAACGGCGGGGTTGACTGGACCGAGCAGTCAACCGCTGTGACTACCTGGTACCTCGCCGGGACCTTCTTCATCGATGCACTGCGAGGTTGGGCCGTCGGCGGAGACGGCATACTGAGCACGACCAATGGCGGCATGGACTGGTCTCTGTGTCGGCATGAGAACCTGGAAGAGCTTCAGGACATCTGCTTCAGCGACCCAGCCAACGGCTGGGCCGCTGGCATGCAGTACACGCCGCAGGATACTCGCACGCCAGTGGTGCTCCATACCACCGATTCAGGGACAACGTGGACGAGTCAGCAACTGCCCGATGACCCCGCACTGGCCGACGTCGGATTGTGGGGGGTCTCGTTCCCCGATCCCATGAATGGCTGGGCCGTCGGGGACAAAGGCACAATCCTCGCCACTTCTGATGGTGGTCTCACGTGGCAAGCGCAGGAGTCGGGCACCGATGCATTTCTGTGGGAGGTGTCGTTCGTAGACGCAGAGCACGGCTGGGCGACAGGGACTGGAACGGCCTGGAACCACTCAGTGATTCTTGCCACGGACGATGGCGGTGCCACGTGGGTAGCGCAACACACGATCGCCGACGTGCAGCTTGGAGGTGTCACGTTCCTTGATGCAGACCACGGGTGGGTCGTCGGCGACAACAGCACGATTCTCACCACCGCCGACGGAGGCGCAAGCTGGGCGAGCCAAGAAGTCGGTATCGACGCACGGTTTGATGACGTGCATTTCACGGACACCCATCATGGCTGGGTGGTCGGACAAGCGTGGGACGAGCACGGCAGGAGGCACGGTGCCATCCTGTTCACGACCGACGGCGGCGCTTCGTGGGTCAGGCAGGACTCAGGTACCGTCGACTGGCTCATGGGCGTCACCGCCGTTGCTGCAGACAAGGCATGGGTGGTCGGCTCAAACGGCTGCATCCTTGCCACGCCAGGAGTCGTGGCGCCGGACGACACTGTGCCGCCTGTCACAGAAGCTGACTGCGACGAGTTATGGCGCAACTCGGCCGTGACTGTTGCCTTTTCGGCCACCGACGAGGGCTCCGGCGTCGACTACACCGAGTACTCACTCGACGACGGCGACACCTGGACGCGCGGTACGGAGCTCACCGTCACCCAGCAGGGCACCACCACGATCCTGTTCCGGTCCGCGGACATGGCCGGCAATCTTGAGCAGACACGCAGCTGCCAGGCCCGCATCGACCGCACCGCTCCCACCACCACCGACGACGCCGATGCCGCCTGGAGCGCCGACCCGGTGACCGTCCACTTCAGCGCCACCGATGAGCTCTCCG